>ENA-OZED01000002-OZED01000002.1-human-gut-metagenome-genome-assembly--contig:-NODE-2-length-166507-cov-17.999694_pt1 | contig 166507 bp, 141 predicted proteins | sample MGYA00245066_ERZ653605 | MGnify/ENA primary metagenome ERZ653605 (study PRJEB26926, sample SAMN06165079) | human gut metagenome | biome: ENVO:00009003; feature: ENVO:2100002; material: ENVO:00002003...
CGAGATAGGAGTCCGTCTCGTGGGCTCGGAGATGTGTATAAGAGACAGCAATTAGGCAAGTAATAAAGATTTATGTAGTATATTCTGCACAAAATTAGAATATTACTTTTGCATATATTACACAATTTGAAATTTGACCTTATATAATTTTAACAATTTTCATGGTGATTATTTGTGAATATAAATGACTGATTATGATTGACAATAACTGATTTTGAAAATATAATAATACTACAAGTTAGATGATTATTGATTTTAATAAAAAAGGAAAATAATTGAATATAAAAGATTAAATGATAGTCTTTGAGCAATTTGAAAACAGGGGTGATTAGATGCTGGCGGAAGATAGATGTAAAAAAATACTCGATATATTAGATTCGATGGGAAGTGTGACTGTTCAGCAGCTTATGGATGAGCTTGATACATCCGAGTCAACAATCAGACGTGATCTGGTTGCAATGGACAAGAAGGGGTATCTCACCAAGGTACATGGTGGTGCGATTGCCAATAATACGAATATCCATACTCAGGATGAGAAGGTTATCAACAGGCTTAAGCAGAATCGCAGCGAAAAGGAACAGATTGCCAGATATGCGGCATCACTTATTGTGGATAATGATTTTGTTTATATAGATGCCGGTACTACAACAGCAGTCATGATTGATTATATTACTGCAAAGAATGTGGTTTTTGTTACAAACTCTTTGACTAATGCCAAGAGAATTTCCGATAGGGGATATACAGTATATATTCTGGGTGGCGAGTTCAAGTCTACTACTGAGGCTATTGTCGGAGATGAGGCCGTTGTGACGCTCGATAAATATAATTTTACGAAGGGCTTCTGGGGGACCAACGGAATTACTGTGAAGAATGGATTTACAACTCCGGAGATAAAGGAGGCCATGGTTAAAAAGAAATCCATGGAGAATAGCAAGGAGAAATACATTCTTGCGGATGACAGTAAGTTTTCACAGGTATCAAGTATCAAGTTTGCTGATTTTGAGGATGCTGTAATTGTTACAAATGCACTAAACAATGACAACTATAAGAAATACAAAAATATTAAGGAGGTCTAACATGATTTACACAGTTACCTTTAATCCATCATTAGATTATATTGTTGATGTAACAGATTTTAAGACAGGAGTAGTCAATAGAACAACCGGAGAGAAGATTTTTGCAGGTGGTAAGGGCATCAATGTTTCCATGGTTCTTAAGAATCTTGGAATGAGCAATACTTCACTTGGTTTTACAGCGGGTTTTACAGGAAATGAAATTAAAAGACTTCTAGGAAAAAAAGGCGTTAATACTGATTTTATAGAGGTGGAGGATGGTATTTCACGTATTAACGTGAAGCTTCGCTCAAATGAGGAATCCGAGATTAATGGTCAGGGACCGGTAATCACTGAGGACAACATTAAAAAGCTTTATGAGAAGCTTGACTGCTTAAAGGAGTCTGATGTGCTTGTGCTCGCAGGAAGTATTCCTGATGTGATGCCTTCATCAATGTATATGGATATCATGAAGCATCTTGAGGGCCGCGGAATAAATATCGTGGTTGATGCGACGAGAAATCTGCTCACAAATGTGCTTGCGTATAAGCCATTCCTTATCAAGCCAAACAATCATGAGCTCGGTGAGATATTCGGGGTTGAGGTTACAGACAAGGACGATGTGATAAAGTATGCAAAGAAGCTTCAGGAGCAGGGCGCAAGAAACGTGCTTGTTTCTATGGCAGGTGACGGAGCAGTGCTTGTGACCGAGGATGGACAGGAATTTAAGGCACAGGCTCCTAAAGGAAAGCTCAAAAACTCTGTAGGCGCAGGTGATTCGATGGTAGCCGGATTTGTTTACGGATACCTCAAATCAAATGATTATAAGCAGGCATTTATTTATGGAGTATGTACAGGAAGTGCAAGTGCATTTTCTGAGGAGCTGGCTACAAAGCCTGAGGTTGAAGCACTTATTGATAAATGGGACAGTGCTTCCAATTAAACAAACGGTATCAAAAAGGTTGATATAAATAATTAATATATTCTATTAGGAGGAATGATGTATGACAATCAGGGATTTGTTGGCAGCTGAGAGTATCAATTTAAATGGTACGCCTGCCGGAAAAACCGAAGCATTGAATCAGTGTATTGATTTGATGGCAAAAAGTGGCAAAATAGCCGATGTGGAGAAGTATCGCAAGGGTGTTTTTGCAAGAGAGGAGGAAGGCACAACAGGAATTGGAATGGGTATAGCAATTCCTCATTGTAAGTCTGATGCTGTTACTAAAGCAGGTCTTGCGGCAATGGTTGTAAAGGACGGGGTTGACTTTGAATCACTCGACGGTACACCTGCAAAGATTATTTTCCTTATCGCTGCACCAAACACAGAGGACAATGTGCATCTTCAGGTGCTCAGCAAGCTCTCTGTTATGCTGATGGACGAGCAGTTTACAAATTCTCTTATCAATGCCGGCTCAGTAGATGAGTTTTTAAATATCATCGACAGTGCTGAAAAGGCAAAGGATGAGAAGGAGGCTGCAAAGGAGGCAAAGGAACCTGTTGAGGTGAAGAAGGACGATGTATTTATCGTTGCAGTTACAGCCTGTCCTACAGGAATTGCCCATACTTATATGGCTGCTGAGGCTATTGAGAAAAAGGCCAAGGAGCTGGGATATCAGGTAAAGGTTGAGACAAGAGGCTCAGCCGGAGCTAAAAATGTACTCACAGATGATGAGATTGCAAAGGCTACCGGTGTTATCGTTGCATGTGATACAAATGTGCCTACAGACCGTTTTGACGGAAAGAAGGTTATTGAGTGTCAGGTTTCTGACGGAATAAATAAGACAGAGGAGCTCGTAAAGAGAATTGCTGCCGGTGATGCTCCTGTATTTAAGGCATCAGGTAAAAAAGAGGCTTCACATTCATCTATTGGTGGAAAGGAGAGCATTGGACATCAGATTTACAAGCATCTGATGAACGGTGTTTCACATATGCTTCCGTTCGTAGTTGGTGGTGGTATCCTTATCGCAATCGCGTTCCTTATCGATGGATTCAGTGTTGACCTTAATTCACTGCCGGCTGACCAGAGAGCAAATTTCGGTACTATTACACAGGGCGCAGCATTGTTTAAGGGAATCGGTGGAACAGCATTTGGATTTATGCTTCCTATCCTTGCAGGCTTTATCGCTATGAGTATTGCTGACCGTCCGGGTCTTGCAGTTGGTTTCGTAGGCGGTTCAATCGCAGCAAACGGTACATCAGGCTTCCTTGGAGCACTGGTTGCAGGTTTCGTTGCAGGATATATTGTAAATCTCTTAAAGAAGATATTCTCTAAGCTTCCTGAGAGTCTTGATGGTGTGAAGCCGGTTCTTCTTTATCCGCTGCTTGGTATATTTCTCATAGGCGTTATAATGCAGTTTGTAGTTGAGCCTCCAATCGGAGCTTTAAATACAGCTATCAACAACGGTCTTAATGGACTTAACGGTGCAAGCGCAGTAGTTCTCGGAGTACTTCTCGGAGGAATGATGGCAATAGATATGGGTGGCCCTGTAAACAAAGCCGCTTATGTATTTGGTACAGCTTCAATCGCTGCCGGAAACTACAATATCATGGCAGCAGTTATGATTGGTGGTATGGTTCCACCACTCGCAATCGCTCTTGCAACAATCTTCTTCAAGAACAAGTTCACAGCAGAGGAGAGAAAGGCAGGACCTACGAACTTTATCATGGGATTATCATTTATCACAGAGGGTGCAATCCCATTCGCAGCATCTGATCCGCTTCATGTCCTTCCGGCATGTGCAGTTGGTTCAGCAGTGGCAGGTGGACTTTCAATGGCATTTGGATGTACACTCATGGCACCTCACGGAGGAATCTTCGTAGTACCTACAATCGGAAATCCGTTAATGTATCTTGTAGCATTAGTAATCGGAGCCTTCATTGCATGTGGATTACTCGGATTACTCAAGAAAAAAGTAAGTGAATAAGCAATCCTCAATTATCATTTAATCCAATCTATAAACTAATCAACAAAGGCACTGCTTCGGCGGTGTCTTTGTTGTTATGTTGTTATACAAAAATTAAAAATATAAACATTCTCTGAAATAACAGCCTCATGCCTTGACGAGTGAATTTTCGAAGCTTAAAGTAGTATTAGGATGAAATAGTAAGTCATAAAAAGCAATTATTTATGAGACTTAAATATAAAAAACAGTGAGGAAAATCATGGGTAAGGTTATAGGTATAGATTTAGGAACAACAAACAGCTGTGTGGCAGTATTGGAGAACAATCAGCCGGTAGTCATAACTAACAGCGAGGGTCAGAGAACAACTCCGTCTGTAGTGGCTTTTACAAAGAATGGAGAGCGACTGGTTGGCGAGGCTGCAAAGAGGCAGGCAGCGGTCAATGTGGACAGGACATTTTTCTCAATAAAGAGACAGATGGGAAGCGATTTCAGGGCAAAGGTGGACGGAAAGCTGTATTCAGCTCCTGAGATTTCTTCTATGATTCTCAGAAAGCTGAAAAAGGATGCAGAGGACTATATTGGTGAGGCAGTGACAGACGCCGTAATCACAGTTCCTGCATATTTTTCGGATGCGCAGAGGCAGGCAACTAAGGATGCAGGAAAGATTGCTGGGCTTAATGTGCTTCGAATCATAAATGAGCCAACCTCTGCGGCACTCGCATACGGACTGGACCATGGACAGCAGCAGAAAATTCTTGTCTACGATCTCGGAGGAGGAACCTTCGATGTGTCTGTTATCGAAATAGGGGACAATCTGATAGAGGTGCTTGCCACAGCCGGTGATAATCATCTGGGTGGAGATGATTTTGATGAGAGAATCACGAATTATCTTGTCACAGAGTTTTACAGACAGCAGAATGTGGATCTGAGAAAGGATAATACTGCTATGCAGCGTGTCAGGGAGGAGGCTGAGAAGGCAAAAAAGGTGCTTTCATCCTCATCCTCAACCACTATCAACCTGCCATTTATCACCACTGTAAAGGGACAGCCGGTTCACATGGAGATGAACCTTACAAGAGCTGAGTTTAATGAGATAACAAAGGATCTGGTGGAGAGAACGGCCATTCCGGTAAATCAGGCACTTTCAGATGCAGGGATTTCTGCAGCAGAGCTTGGAATGGTGCTGTTGGTAGGAGGCTCGACACGTGTGCCGGCTGTTGTTGAGGAGGTAAGAAGAATTACAGGAAAAGAGCCTTCACACAACCTAAATCCTGACGAGTGCGTGGCACTCGGTGCAGCAGTACAGGGCGGCAAGCTCGGTGGAGCAATTGTCGCAGGCAGCAGTGCGGCAGAGATTATACTGATGGATGTCACACCGCTTTCACTCGGAATTGAGACAGTTGGTGGTGTCTCAACTAAAATTATTGACAGAAATACGACTATTCCTACCAGATACAGCCAGATTTTTACAACTGCAGGAAGCTTCCAGACCTCTGTGGATATAAAGGTACTGCAGGGTGAGAGACAGTTTGCAAGGGACAATAAGCTGATTGGAAACTTCAGGCTAAAGGGCATCAAGCCGGCTCCGGCAGGTGTGCCGCAGATAGAGGTGACGTTTGATATAGATGCAAACGGCATTGTGCAGGTTTCTGCAAAGGACCTGGGCACAGGAAAGCATCAGGAGATTACGATTACCGCAAGCTCAAATTTGTCTGATTCTGAGATTGAGCAGGCAATCCGCGAGGCACAGGAGTATGAGGCAACAGACGGACAGAGAAAGGCTTATATTGATGCAAGAAGTGAGGCTGATACGCTTGTGCGACAGGTGGAAAATGTCATGGCTGACAAGGAAAAAAGAAAGGCTATGGACAGCGCACAGAAAAAGAGTGTGAAATCGTCACTTTCATATGTGAAGAAGCTTATTTCAAGGACAAAGCCCGGAAATGTGAGCGAAGAGCAGGCTGCCGAGATAAAGCATGCGGCAGATGAGCTGAGAAATGCGGCAGCGGGATTGATTTAATTATAAAGGGCTGTAATCAGTAGCTATTATTATTCATTTGGCTATTTACGAGAAGCGGATTTTCATATAAAATATGGGTAAGTGGTGAGTATTTATAATCACCCTGAATAGTTATAATGTTAATTTAAATCCGAGGAAATAGAAAATGAATGCGAACGATAAAACAGAAAAGGTACTAAGAGAAATTCATATCATGCTCTCAAAGGCAGAGCCGTATAAGCCGGAGCCGAGCAGGGTGATCATAAACAAGCAGCAAATGATAGATTTACTTGCTGAGCTGAATAAGTGTATATATGCAATACAGGATGAGTATGAGCTTACTGAGCAGAGTCGCAATCATGCAGAGAGAGAGTTCAGAAAGAAGGGGGATCAGATAGTCTGGGATGCAAGCAGAAAGGCTGAGGATGTGTATGCAGCATCGGTTATCTATACGGATGAGGCGCTTTCAAGAGTGCGTGATATCATCAATGATACCAACGAGTCACTTGAAAAGCTGTGCAAGAATATGAAGGATAAGATTGCAGAGCAGGAGAAGATAGTTAAAACTAACCAGTATGAGCTCAAGGGACAGCTTCAGGATTTGTCCGATACGGAGAAGTATCTTAAGATTATCGATGACAGAAATAAGGAGATAGAACGTCAGAAAAATGCAGGTAAACCTGTAGAGGAGCGTACTATTGACAATGAAGAGAAGTCCATCTATGCAAACAGACAGACTGAAATCAAGGTAAATATGGATTATATCAGAAAACTGGGACTTGCTGAGGGCGAGGACCTGGGAGATGGTGTAGTGGGTGAAGTGAAGCTTGCAGACGATACACCTGATGCCGGATTAAATCATAGCAATGATAAGGATGAAGCCAAGGCTGCCGGCTCAAAATCGTCTGTTGATGAGGATTATAAGGCAATAAGCAGAAAAGCCGGCAATCCACCTGTTATCAACACAAAGGAAGGGAAGGAGCTCACAGACGGTATCCACAGAATGTGGCAGAGCATCACCGGAAATAAAGGGAAATGAAACACACCTATGTAATATAAAGCAGCAGTTCAAAACAGAACGGCTGCTTTTTGGCTTATATTTAAAAGTGGGTAATATTAAGCAGATTTTAAGAAAAACAAAGTGGATAATCTGATAAAATATAGCTGACTAACGGCAGGAGAAGGTTTCTGTTCAAAATTCATAGAAGGAGGATAATATGACAATATTAGTTTGTGATGACGACAAGGAAATAGTTGAGGCAATTGAGATTTACCTGATGCAGGAGGGCTACGACGTGGAGAAGGCTTACGACGGCATACAGGCGGTTGAAATTATGAAGAATAAAAAAATAGACCTCATGATAATAGATGTCATGATGCCAAAGCTCGACGGAATAAGAGCCACTTTGCAGATACGAAAGGAAAGCAGGGTGCCGATAATCATTCTATCGGCAAAGACAGAGGATGCTGACAAGATTTTAGGCCTCAATGTGGGAGCTGATGATTATGTCACAAAGCCTTTTAATCCGCTTGAGCTTGTGGCAAGGGTAAAGTCACAGCTTCGCAGATATACCACTCTGTCAAGCAATGATGCAGCCGGAGACAAGGTTTATGAAGCCGGAGGCCTTTTGGTAAATGATGATTTAAAAAAGGTGACTGTGGATGGCGAGGAGGTAAAGCTCACGCCGATTGAGTACAATATTCTGCTTTTACTCCTTAAAAACAAGGGAAAGGTCTACTCAATAAATGAAATATATGAGAGTATATGGAACGAGGAGGCGATAGGCGCCGACAATACAGTTGCTGTGCACATCAGACATATCAGGGAAAAAATAGAGATAAATCCTAAGGAGCCGCGATATCTGAAGGTGGTCTGGGGAGTAGGCTATAAGATAGAGGACAACAAATGAAGCAGTATACGATAGGAAAAAAAGCAGCGGTCATAGTTTTACATCAGCTATGCATGATACTTATGGTGACAGGAGTGTTTGCCACAGGCTATGCATTCAGGCACGATGCGCATGGAAATATTGATATATATACACTAATATCGCTTGCGGGCCTGGTAGGCAGCTTTGTGAGCCTGGCATATATGGCAAACGTGGCAGGCAGAAAATCAGAGGATGATTACACAATATACTATTTACCGATTGACAAGGTATACTCTGATGTGATGCTAGTGATATTTACACTGCTCATGGTATTTATGGGAAAAGTGATTTCAGGCGTAAAAAACCAGCATTTTGACTATGCATCACTCATTATGACGGCCGGCACATTTACTTTTTTGTTTGATATGGCTTTTATTATTTTATACCAGAGCATTGTAAGGAAGATAAAAGGCAATATACTTTGCACACACAGCCTGATGTACAAGGGCTATGAGCTTTTGAAAAGAGTTATTGAGAAAAAGGATATCCATACACAAAAAACCAAAGAGATAATGCGCATACAGGAGGCTCTTGAAGCTATCTCGGAAGGAGCGCTTGACACTACACTTAATGTCAATGAGTTTCATGGGCAGCAGAAAAAGGTGGCGGAGGCTGTCAACCATATACGCCAGGGTCTTATGAGCTCGGTAAATGAGAGCCTTAAAAATGAAAAACTAAAGGCAGACTTAATAACAAACGTATCACACGATATAAAGACACCTCTGACATCAATAGTCAACTATGTTGACCTACTTAAGAGGGAAAATCTGGAAAATGAAAATGCCAAATACTATATACATGTGCTGGAGGAAAAGTCACAGCGTTTAAAGCAGCTTACAGAGGATTTGGTAGAGACATCAAAGATTACCTCGGGAAATGTGAAGCTCAATATGCAAAAGCTTGATCTGGTTGAGCTTTTATACCAGACCGGAGGTGAATTCAATGAGCGCTTTGAGTCGAGAAATCTCACAATAGTTACAAAAATTCCATCAGAACAGATATTTATCTATGCGGATGGGCGTCAGCTTTACCGCTCTATTGAAAATCTGTATACTAATGCCGCAAAGTATGCACTGGAAAATACCAGAGTGTATGTAGAGCTTGAAAAGGCAGATAAAAAGGCAGTTTTTACAATAAAGAATGTGTCTAAGAACGAGCTTGACATAGTAAGCAACGGAAATGTAGACCTGACAGAGCGTTTTGTGAGGGGAGAGAGGTCGAGAACCACTGAAGGAAGTGGACTTGGACTTTCGATTGCAAAGAATCTGACCCATTTGATGGGAGGAAAATTCGAAATTAAGGTAGATGGTGATTTATTTATTGCCACAATTACCTATAATATTATATAATAGTAAATAAAAGAATTTTGAAATACACATACGGAGGTAGAATAAGTGAAATTATATGAAAATGGTGCTTACCTTTTAAACGGTAAGGAAGTAATAATTGATGGACCAGAGGCTCAGGCAGCTGTCAAAAGCAAGACCGGCATGGACATCGATAAACAGACAGCTAAGCAGGAGACAATTGCTTACGGTATTTTAAAGGAGCACAATACATCCGGCAATATGGACAAGCTTCAGATTAAGTTTGATAAGCTTACATCGCATGATATCACATTTGTAGGTATCATCCAGACAGCACGAGCTTCAGGACTTGAGAAATTCCCTATCCCGTATGTACTTACAAACTGTCACAACAGCCTTTGTGCAGTTGGTGGAACAATCAATGAGGATGACCACATGTTTGGTCTCACATGTGCAAAGAAGTACGGCGGAATCTATGTACCACCTCATCAGGCAGTTATCCATCAGTTTGCACGAGAGATGCTTGCCGGCGGCGGAAAAATGATACTTGGTTCTGATTCACATACACGCTATGGTGCACTTGGTACTATGGCAGTCGGCGAGGGTGGACCTGAGCTTGTTAAGCAGCTTCTTGAACAGACATATGATATTGATATGCCTGAGGTAGTAGGCATTTACCTGACAGGAGAGCCAATCAAGGGCGTTGGACCACAGGATGTCGCACTTGCAATTATCGGAGAGGTATTCGGAAACGGATTTGTAAAGAACAAAGTTATGGAGTTTGTAGGACCGGGTGTGTCTAATCTGAGCGTTGACTTCCGTATAGGTGTCGATGTTATGACAACAGAGACTACATGTCTTTCTTCTATCTGGAGAACAGATGACCAGGTTAAGGAATTCTTTGAGATTCACGGTAGGGCTGAGGACCACAAGGAGCTTAATCCGGGTGAGGTGGCTTACTACGACAGATTTATTGAGATTGATTTAAGCCAGATCCGCCCAATGATAGCTATGCCATTCCACCCAAGCAATACCTATACTATCGATGAGCTCAATGCAAACCTCATGGATATTCTCGATGACTGTGAGAAGAGAGCTGAGGTAAGCTTTGACGGCAAGGTGAAGCTTGATTTAAAGAGTAAGGTAAGAGACGGAAAACTGTATGTAGACCAGGGAATCATCGCAGGCTGTGCAGGCGGTGGATTTGAGAATATCTGCGATGCGGCTGACATATTAAACGGACATTCAATCGGAGCAGACGAGTTTACACTGAGTGTTTACCCGGCATCTACTCCAATATACATGGAGCTTGTGAAAAACGGAGCTGTAGCAAAGCTTCTTGAGACAGGTGCAATCGTAAAGACTGCTTTCTGCGGACCTTGCTTTGGTGCAGGAGATACACCTGCCAACAACGCATTCTCTATCCGTCATTCAACAAGAAACTTCCCTAACAGAGAGGGTTCTAAGGTACAGAACGGACAGATCAGCTCAGTGGCACTCATGGATGCACGTTCAATCGCTGCAACAGCAGCAAACAAGGGCTTCCTTACATCAGCAGCGGATATTGATGTCAACTTTACAAAGCCAAAATATTTCTTTGACAAGACTATATATGAGAACCGTGTATTTGACAGCCATGGAGTGGCAGATCCTTCAGTTGAAATCCAGTTCGGACCAAACATCAAGGACTGGCCGGCAATGAGCGCGCTTCCTGAGAATATGCTCCTTAAGGTGGTTTCAGAGATTCATGATCCTGTTACTACAACAGATGAGCTCATTCCTTCAGGAGAGACATCTTCATATCGTTCAAACCCTCTTGGACTTGCAGAGTTCGCACTTTCAAGAAAGGATCCTGAGTATGTAGGCAGAGCAAAGGAAATCCAGAAGGCCCAGAAGGCTATAGAGAGTGGTGAGTGCGCAGGAAAGGCTGTTCCTGAGGTTGCTGAAATCATGGGAGTAGTAAAGAAAAAATTCCCTGAGGCAAGCCATGAGAATATGGGCTTCGGAAGCACAATTTTTGCTGTTAAGCCGGGTGACGGCTCAGCAAGAGAGCAGGCTGCCAGCTGCCAGAAGGTACTCGGAGGCTGGGCAAATATCGCAAACGAGTATGCCACAAAGAGATACCGTTCAAACCTTATCAACTGGGGAATGCTTCCATTCATCATCGATGAGGGAGAGCTTCCGTTCCACAACCTCGACTATATCTTCCTTCCGGGAATCAAGAAGGAAATCGAGGATGCAAAGACGGAGTTTGAGGCATATGTTGTCAAGGATGGTGAATTAAAGCCATTTACACTGAAGATGGGTGAGCTCACAGATGATGAAAGAGAGATAATATTAAAGGGATGTCTCATCAACTATAATCGTAAATAAGGAGAGTTTAATCCGATGGAAGAAACCGGAAAAGCTGGTAAAAAATCAAACATTGAGATAAATGCAGATAAGGGTGCGAAGCAGAATTCGCACCCGGGGCGTGAGGAATGGCCACATCTGATCAGAATAGGTGTCATGGTATTTGTCACGTTTGCAGTCAGTATACTGTTTTTCTTTGCACTGTACAGATTTGAGGGCTTTGCAGGCATATGGAGCAAGCTGCTTGCGGCAGCAATGCCTATTATAATGGGACTTGTGCTTGCATACCTGATGAATCCTGTCATGCTGTGGCTGGAAAGATGCTTTAAAAAGCTTCTTTCCAAAAAGATGAAAAGCGAAAGCAAGCTGCGAAAGGTTTCAAGAGCTCTTGCAATCACAGGCTCGGTTATTATTCTTGTAGCAATTATTTCGCTCCTCATTGCGGCTATTGTGCCTTCTGTCATAGCAAGTATATCGGGACTTATGAAGACACTGCCAAATGATGTTGCGGCATTCATTAACATGATAAAGAACGGCAATTTCGGGGACAGCAAAATTGCTGAGCTCGCGAGCACAGGTTTACAGAATGCAACCGACTACATTGAGAATTATGCCACAGAAAAGCTAATTCCTGAGGCACAGAAGTATGTTGCACAGATTACAACCGGTGTGATTTCGGTAGTCAGAGGCTTATTTAATTTTATTATCGGAATAATCGTGATGGTCTATGTGATGAGTATTCAGGAGACTCTTGCAGGACAGAGCAAAAAGATAATATATGCTGTCTGCAAGCCAAAGACAGGCAATATCATCATTGAGACGATCAGAAAGACAAATGAGATTTTTGGAGGCTTCATAAGCGGTAAGATTATAGATTCACTGATTATAGGTGTGATTGCATATTTCGGATGTCTGATTTTAAGGATTCCATCGTCGGTGCTCGTTGCAGTGATTATCGGCGTCACAAATGTGATTCCGGTATTCGGACCGTTTATCGGTGCAATTCCATCGTTACTCATAGTAGTAATTCAGAGTCCGTGGCATGCACTTTATCTTCTGATATTTATTGTCGTGCTGCAGCAGGTGGATGGTAATATAATAGGGCCTAAGATACTTGGCTCATCTACCGGTCTTTCGACCTTCTGGGTTATGTTTGCCATACTAATCGGCGGAGGAATGTTTGGTTTTCTTGGAATGTTACTTGGTGTTCCGACCTTTGCTGTGATATACTATATTGTGAAAAGAGTTGTTAATTATGCTCTCAGGAAAAAGAAGCTTCCTGAGGACACAAGGGATTATACAAAGACAACAGGCGTAGATACAAAAAATAATAAGCTTAAATACGAGTAGGTGAAATAAGTGGATAAATACGAATACAATCTCAAGCTGGATCAGATAAAAGCCCTAAGCGCCGAGGAGGGCTATATGAGCGCAGCAGAGATTGCAGATAGCATAAATTGGAACAAAATTAAAAATGTAAATACACTCGTTAAAATCGGCGAAATCTACGAGAAGGCCGAGAGATACCAGGATGCAAGGGACATACTTTTAATGGCCTATGACCGTTCACCAATCGGCAGGATGATTATATATAGACTGGCTGAGGTCGCCATCAAGATGGGTGATTATGATGCTGCTACAGAGTATTATGATGAGTTTGTTGAGATAGCGCCTCATGATGATATGAAGTATGTATTAAGATATGCCATCAAAAAAGGGCAGGGAGCTTCATTTGATGAGCTTATCGCTATTCTTGAAGAGTACAAGGATGAAGAATACACTGAGGAGTGGGCATATGAGCTTGCATATCTATACCACAAAGCCGGAAAAGCCGATAAGTGTATAGATGCCTGCGATGAGCTCATTCTGTGGTTCGGAGACGGACCATATGTGGAGCGTGCGCTGGAGCTTAAGATGCTTTATCAGCCACTTACCAAGGCTCAGGAGGAAAAGTACAGACGATTCAAGGCAGAGAAGGAAAAGCCGGCTAAGATAAAGGATGAGGCTGAGGTCACTGAGATAGGTGCCATGGAGATGGTAAAGGGCGGAGAGATAGTGCATGATGACGTAACTATTCCGCAGATTACTGTAAATCAGGAGAAGTTCAATACTGTAAATTTACAGCAGGAGATTGCCAAGGGTATGCAGCAGATCATGGAGGCCAAGGGCAAGAATGAAGTTGCTGATACGATGGATACCATCAAAAAGATAGTTGAGGATATTCCTTATCTCAAGCTCGAAAAGGAGCAGGAAGAGTATGTACAGCAGCCGGAAGAGACAGAGCATATCGCTACAGATGAAGAGATAGATGGTTCACTTAAGTTGAATTTCAAGGAGCTTTTGGGTGAAGACGCTGACGGACAGATGTCTATGGTCATGAGTGAAAAGACTCAGCTTGAGCATCAGATTACAGGACAGATGTCTATACAGGATGTGCTTGAAGAATGGGAAAAGACCAGACATGCGGCTGAAATTGCACTTAAAGAGGCTGAGCAGCAGAAGCTTGAGTCAGCTAAGGCAAGAGCACTTCAGGAGGCAGGAGACATCATGGAGAGACTAAATGATGTCATTCCAAAGCTGGATGCAGGTGTTACTCCGAAGGAACTTCTTGAGGAGGAGTATTTGAAGGTCCCGGTTGATATTATAGAGCAGAAAGCTGCCGTGAAGGAGCCTGAAGAAGAGCAGAAACCGGATATGCAGGAGCTTTATGCAGAGGAGACTGTGGATGAAGTACAGGAGCCGCAGGAAGCACCGGAAGAGGCTATAGACGAAGTGCAGGAGTCACAGGAAGCACCGGAAGAGGCTATAGACGAAGTGCAGGAGTCACAGGAAGCACCTGAAGATGCTGCAGATGAAGCCAAGGAACCGGTTGGAGAGCCGGAGGATATAATTATGGCAGAGGAGTCTGAGAAAGACGAGATACTCATGCAGCCGACTACCATGATGCCTGAAATAACAGATGATATGTTAAATGTCGATGATGATACATCAGATGATGAGGCTTCACAGGAGAAAGAAAACGTTTCTGAGAAGAGAGATTTTGATCATGTGACATCATTTATCGAGCAGGAAATAGCCAAGATGACAGCAAAAAATCCGGGACTGGAGAAGAAGCTGGATATGGCTAAGACAAGAAAAATGCCGGATATTTCATTGCCGGAGGATTTAGACAGCGAAGAAGATGACTCGAAATTGAAAGAAACAAAACATATAAAAGAGCTTACAAGCGAACAGAAAGCTATATTTTCATATTTCATACCGGTAAAGGGTATGGAGGATCAGATCTGCAAGGCATATAATGCAGTGCTTGATCATTTCAACAGGAAAGAAAACGCATCCACAGGCAACCTCATTATACAGGGAGAGCAGGGTTGCGGAAAGACAATGCTTGCTACAAGCTTTATAAAGGTATTACAAAAAGATGGTGAACAGCTTACAGGAAAGATGGGCAAGATTGATGCTGCCGCACTCAATAAAAAGGATGTGCAGCAGGTAGTCAGAAAGATAACAGGAGGCTGTCTCATCATAGAAAGAGCCGGTGATATCGACCGCAGCATAGCTGCCCAGCTATCATTTTTGATGGAGCATGATATTACAGGAACACTCTATATACTTGAGGATACATCAAAGGGTATAAAGAAGGCTCTCTCAATGGATGAGGGCTTTGCATCCAAGTTCACGGAAAAGATATCGGTTCCTATTTTTACAAATGATGAACTCGTATTGTTTGCCAAATCGTACTCTGCAGAGCTTGGGTACAAGATAGATGAGATGGCTATTCTGGCATTGCATAACAGAATCAGCAATATTGAGAGGATAGACCAGGCTACCACTCTGACAGAGGTCAAGGATATAATTGACGAGGCCATAGACAGGGAGGCTCACAGCGGACTTAAGAAGGCTATAAGTATTCTGACAGCCAGGCGATATACAGATGATGACCGAATTGTACTCAAAGAGGATCATTTCAGGGAAAAATAAATACTTATGGGGGGTATATATATGTGTAATTTTACAGCAATGGATTGTTACCTGTTTGGTCAGGCAACACACTATGATATCTACAAGAAGATGGGTGCTCACTTAGCTGAGCGCAAAGGAAAAAAAGGAGTGTGCTTTGACGTCTGGGCGCCACATGCGAGGGAAGTATACGTGTTTGGTGAGTTTAACGACTGGAATGAGACCAGTCATGAGATGAAGCGTGTAGAGCCGGAAACCATGGGAGTGTATGAGCTTTTTGTACCGGGAGCGCAAAAGGGTCAGATGTATAAGTTTATTATAGTCACTGAACAGGGTGATAAGCTGTACAAGGCGGATCCATACGCAAACTACGCAGAGCTTCGTCCGGGAACAGCGTCAATCATCACAGATATCGAGCACTTCACATGGACTGACAAAGAGTGGATGGATAAGAGAGCAGCAAAGTCAGATGCTGATGTATATTCTTCACCTATGGCTATATATGAGTGCCATCCGGGCTCATGGATGAGACATCCGGGCAGGGATGATGAGGGTTTTTATACATACAGGGAGCTTGCAAAATCACTCATATCATATGTAAAAACTATGGGATATACACATATTGAGCTTATGGGTATTTCAGAGTATCCGTTTGATGGCTCATGGGGATATCAGGTGACAGGCTACTATGCACCTACATCGAGGTATGGAGAGCCTGAGGATTTTGCATACTTTGTTGATCAGTGCCATAAAAATAATATCGGAGTAATCCTCGACTGGGTACCTGCACATTTCCCAAAGGATGCGCATGGACTTGCCAATTTCGACGGAACAGCCACATATGAGTATGCAGACCCAAGAAAGGGAGAGCATCCCGACTGGGGCACAAAGATATTTGACTACGGTAAGAATGAAGTAAAGAACTTCCTTATCGGAAGTGCATTGATGTGGATAGAAAATTACCACGTAGACGGACTCCGTGTGGATGCAGTTGCGTCAATGCTTTATCTTGACTATGGAAAGAACGACGGACAGTGGGTGCCAAACAAGTTTGGAGGAAATAAGAACCTCGAGGCAGTAGAGTTTTTCAAGCATATCAATACACTCATACTTGGAAGAAATCACGGAACTGTAATGATAGCCGAAGAGTCTACCGCATGGCCAAAGGTAACAGGCAAGGTAGAGGAAGACGGACTGAACTTCAGCTACAAGTGGAACATGGGATGGATGCATGACTTCCTTGATTATATGAAGCTGGATCCATATTTCCGTAAAAATAACCACAACAAGATGACATTTGCGATGAGCTATAATGAGAGTGAGAAATATATTCTGGTACTGTCACATGATGAGGTGGTACATCTGAAGTGTTCTATGCTCAACAAAATGCCGGGCTTAGAAGGGGATAAATTCAAGAACCTCATGGCAGGATATGCATTTATGATGGGGCACTGTGGAAAGAAGCTTCTTTTCATGGGACAGGAGTTTGCACAGAAGCAGGAGTGGAGTGAGGAAAGAGAACTCGACTGGTATCTGCTTGAGAATCCGGAGCATAAAAAGATCCAGAACTGGGTAAAGGAGCTGCTTCACCTCTATAGGAAAAACCGCTGTCTGTATGAGCTGGATTCAAGCTGGGAAGGCTTTGAATGGATAAATGCAAACGATGCAGACAGAAGCATCTTCAGCTTTATCAGAAAGAGCAAGGATGGCAAGAATAATATGCTCTTTGTCATCAATTTCACACCGGTAGAGAGACCTGATTACAGAGTCGGAGTGCCAAAGCACAAGACATATCAGCTTGTTTTAGATAGTGAGGATCCTAAGTTTACAGGCAAAACGGTACAAGAGCCTGTAAAGAAGGCTGCAAAGGGCAGAGGCAAGGCAGCAAAACAGTCATATAAGAAGCTGGACTATAAGGCAGTCAAATCAGAGTGTGACGGCAGACCATTTTCATTTGCTTATCCACTTGCGCCTTACGGAGTTGCTGTATTTAAATACTAATATACCGGTAAACAGCAGGGTAAAGGACCGCGCCAATTTAAGGCGCGGTCTTTATTTTTGTGTATTATATGTCGATATATAGTAAAAAGATAACTATTCAGGACCACAAAAGTACGAAGTAAGAATATCCATAAATAAAGGCTGCAGAGATGGTATATATGCAGGGCACGGAGCAGGAAATATGCAGATAGAGAATTTGATTAATAAAAGCACAGATACGAAAAATACGGACACAAAAACCATAAATGACATGACAACGGGTATGCGTGTGTCAGACTACATAAAGACAGACAGTAGTGACAATATGTCAAAAAAGGCGGCTGTTGTCGGTTCGTCAAACTCTGTTGATATGTCGGATACGATATATGCAAGACCACAGGCTAAAAATGAAGCCGGGAACAGCGATGACACAGATATGGCAGAAAATCTGCTAAATGACATGAATCAGACCTCAGAAAACAGGCGAAATGATATGATTGTCACTGCAAGCACCACCACGAGTGATGATTACAAAGCTGCAAAGGATGACGGCTACGATGTCATTGTCACTGAGACCGATAAGATAAAAGCAGTGCTGGCAAAGGCAGGTGTAGATATATCCATATATGGAGATGATATGAGCATGGAGCAGCTCACAGACATCACGGGAAGCCAGACTGAAGCGGCCATGCTTGTCAATCAGATGAAAGCATATGATATTCCTGCTACAGATGACAATATAAAGGCAGGTACAGATGCCATAGACCGGGCAAAGAGCCTTACAAATATATCCAATGAGACAAAGGCATATCTGGTCAGAAATAACATGAATCCGACGGTTTCCAATGTATACAAGGCTACGTACAGCAGCAGTCAGGTACAAGATTACAGGCAGAAAACCAAAATGACGGAGATATCAGATGAGCTGTTTGAGGAGCTTAAGCCACAGCTTAAACAGATATTAGAGGAAGCTCATATAGACAGTAGTGATGAGAATCTGAATCAGTGCAGATGGCTGATAGATGAAGATATAGCCGTTACACCTGATAATGTGCTGCTTGCGAATCAGATAGACGGCATTACCGCAGCAGGAGAAAATGTGAGCAGTGATTTTTATGCAAGGGCAGTGACAGAAGCACTGGCAATGGGAAAAAAGGCTACAGATGCCACTATGTCACAAGATGGTCTGACATTTGACATGGCAAAGAAAGCCTGTGATGTATTAGGTGAGGCGACCGCAGATGACATTGTCACATTAGAGTCAGATAACATACCTGTCACGATAGAGAATCTGTCAAAGCTTATAGCTGCAAGGGGCAAGGATAGTGCAGCATCGCAAGCCTCAGCAAATAAAGCTGCGGATAATCAGATTACAGACAGCCGGGAAGCAAGGCTTGTGACAGCTCAAAGAAAGCTTGAGGAAGCGAGACTTTCCATGACAGCAGAAGCCAACCTTTCACTCATAAAAAAAGGAGTTTCAATAGACACAGAGCCTATTGAACGTGTAGTGGAGCTGCTTAAGCAGCAGGAAAATAAATACTACGGAGCGCTGTTTGGTGAGAGCAGTGTAGAGGCATCTGATGATAGGGTACGTATGTACAATAATGTATGTGATATTTTCAATCAGCTGAAGCAGCAGCCGGCTTATGTACTGACCCTGGAATCCGCTGATGACACTGTGTATGAGCTGTATACAGCAGGCAAAGCAATGAAGCAGTCATTAGAAGCAGCAGCCTCAGGATATGAGACTCTTATGACATCACCGCGGGCAGATATGGGAGACAGTATATCAAAAGCATTTCAGAATGTGGATGATATACTTAAAGAGCTTCAGATAGATACATCTGAAAGCAATCGCAGGGCTGTGCGGATACTTGCGTACAACAGTACCGAGATCACAGAGGACAATATAAAGCAAATAAAGTCTGTAGATGAGCAGGTGCAGAGAGCATTCAGCGATATGACACCGGCGGTGACGATTGAGATGATAAAAAGAGGCATATCACCGCTTGATATGAGCATGAGTGACATAAGTGACACTGCCAGACGGATAAAATCAGAAAATCCTGACGAAAGGGATGAGAAATTCAGCGAGTTTCTCTGGAAGCTTGAAAAGAAAAATGAAATCTCAGAGGAGGAAAGAGACTCGTATATAGGCATATACAGGCTTATTTCACAGGTGGAGCAGTCAGATGGTGCTGTGATAGGCTCACTTGTTAATCAGGGAGCAGATATTACAATGAAAAATCTGCTTACAGCGGTCCGGGTACGAGGAAAGAGTGCCATGGACTATAAGGTGGACGATACCTTTGCCGGAGTGGACAGTGTAAGCAGGGGCATTAAAATTGACTCACAGATAGAAAGCGCATATCATACAAACTGCCTAAGGGATGTGCTTGATACACTTTCACCTGAGAAAATGGAGTTTGTGCAGTATGACAGCTGGCTTGATATGACTCCGGAGCAGTTAAGGCAGGCTGTATATGAGGCAGGCGAGGATAACGCACTGTCAGAGCAATATGCCACAGAACAGCTAAGACAGTTCAATCAGGCAGTTTCGGTGCCTGAGAACGTATATGCTTTTCTAGAGAAATATGATGTAAAAACAACCGCGGTAAACCTCATGGCTGCGTCACGGCTAATGAAAAATCCGTCAGAGGCAGTAAGAAATCTCTGGGAGCGTGGAGACAGTGCTACGGCAAGGGCTCTTTTGGATGAGACTCTCAGACGGTTTTCTGAGTCGGTCAAAAATCCAAAGGAGCTTGCGCAGGCGCAGGAAACGCTGGCTGATACAGCAGAGCATGTTATGGATTCGATGATTATAGAGGATAGGCACACAGGTTCAATAGACCTCAGACAGATGAAGCTATTATGCAGTCAGCTAAGGATAGCTTCAAATATGTCGAGACAGGAAAACTATATTGTACCAATAGAGACTGCAGACGGGGTCACAGGTATGAAGCTTCGCATAGTAAGAGGTGAAGATAAAAAGGGACTGGTTGACATATTCCTTGAGGATAAAAAATGCGGCAGGGTAGCTGCATATTTTGAGGCAAAGGAAAACTCAGTATCTGCTATGATAGTCACAGACGATGAGCAGACTAAAAAGCTGTTTGAAGACAATATCACTATGTTTGAGGCAGGAATAAGTGATGGTGAACAGCGTGTGCGCATAGATGTGGCACTGGAGCATGATATATCTGCAAAAGAGTCTAAGATGTCAGATATGAAATCGAATACTGAGTCAGATAATGAGACAAAAAAGCAGCTTGATGGCGGTGAAAGTGTCCAGACAACCAGACTATATCACATCGCAGAGCAGTTTATTGTAAATGTCCAGAGGGTGATTGCGCAAGATAGTCTGTAACACCGATATATATTGCATGTGCCAGGTCATCCTGATAGTTTTTGTCAGTAAGAAGAAGTGTCTCAGCAGGATTACTCAAGAATCCACATTCTACGATTACGGTCGGGGATGTGGATTTTTTAAGTATAAAGTATTCTTTATTGGGCTTAATGCTTCGTGGCTTTGCGACACAAAGAGAAGTGTTTAAAGCTCCAAGAACAGAGGATGCGAGCTCTTTTCCTGCATCAGAGGCTTCATAATAGAATACCTGTGGACCGCAGCTTGAACTGTCCTCAAAGCTGTTTTGATGGATACTGATGCTGACTGCCACATTGCTTTTAGACATCAGGGCAGTTCTCTTTGTGAGATCATCTGTCTTTGGATGCTTGGAATTATCCGGGGCGAGGTCGCAGTCGGTGGTTCTGGTCATGACAACAGTAAAGCCTCTGTTTTCAAACAGCTGTTTAAGAGCCATTGCAATACTGAGGTTGACATCCTTTTCCATGACGCCGGAGGTGGAAATCTTACCGGGATCACTTCCACCATGTGCTGGTTGTAGTTTACGCAAATTGTGATATGTATTCCCCAGTATATATGGGGAGTTAGAAATGTATTGAGATTAGATAGCCTTTTTCTCCAAGTCCTCACAGTAAACGCTTGAAAATAAATGTTCCAGTTCATTTCCGAAGTTGTATGAGATTTTAAGTTTGCGGTTTTCATAAACTGTTATCTGGTCTATCATTTCCACAATAATATCTCTGTCTAATTCTTCAATGTCTTTCAGTTCCAACAACCGCCTTAACCACGGTGTTTCAAAAACATCTTCTGTTACACTTTCTTTTTTCTTTTCTTCCAGCGTTTCAATCTGTTTGGAGTAAAGCGTTTCTTTTTGTTGATAGTCCTCTCGATAAGAAAGAAATTCTTCTTTAGAAATCAGTTCGTCTTTGTAATCTTCATAAATTGACTTTTTCAGTTTCTTTACTCTTTCAAGTTCTGTTTTTAACTTTGTCAGTTCTATGTCAGTTGATTTTCTGATTTTTGTTGCTGTGAAAGATTGTGATTTTACAAGCTCCTGCAAATTCTCTACATTGCGGATAATCTGCTTTAAATCGCCCAGCACAATATCATTCAATACTTGAAATGGGAGAGTATGCGGAGTGCAATAGTCCTTTCCACTTCTTTTGTAAGTTCCACAATAGAATGAATAAGACCTGCTTCCGTCTGCACGTCGCCAGAAATTTTTCATCATTGCCCGACCACAATCGCCACACTTTATAAAGCCTGCAAAGATATTTTTATTTGTTTCCAAGTCAATATCCCTATGCTTCTTTGTCAGCAGTTTTTGTACCTTATCCCACAGTTGACGGTCTATAATCGGTTCATGCGTATTTTCAACTCTTATCCAGTTTTCTTTCTCAACTGGTCGCTGTTTGCTTCTCATACGCTGATGTTTCTTCCCTTGTATCATGTTGCCGATATACATTTCATTTTTCAACATGATATTTACTGTTGAATACGTCCAATAGGAAGTTTTCTCCAAACGGTTGCAATTTTTATAATTTTCACCGTTGAGCTTTTTATATTCAGACGGACAAAGGATACCCTCTGCATTTAATATTTTTGCAATGCTCTGTTTTCCTATCCCTTGTGCGTACATACTGAATACTCGTTTTACAACTTCGGACGCATATTCATCAATCACAAGCTTATTCTTATTCGCAGGTGATTTATTATAGCCATAGCTTGTAAATGCTCCTATAAATTCTCCAGCCTTCTGTTTTGATTTTACAGTCGCTTGAATTTTATTAGAAATATCTCTTGCATACTGTTCATTGAATATATTTTTAATAGGAAGCAACATATCGTATGACTGCTTCATACTGTCAATGTTATCTGTTACAGAAATAAAACGGACATTAAGCTCTGGAAATATTCTTTCCAAATAACGCCCAGTATCAATGTAATCTCGTCCGAAACGGGAAAGGTCTTTTACAACAACACAATTTACCTTGTTATTTTCAATGTCAGCAATCATTCTATGGAAGTCTGGTCTATCGAAATTCGTTCCCGTAAAACCATCATCAATATAAACATCATATAAGATAAAGTCGTCATGCTTGTTCACATATTCTGTTAAAAGTTTTCTCTGATTTCCTACACTATCGCTTTCTTCCTTATCTCCGTCCTCTCGTGATAATCTGATATAAACAGCTGCATTAAATAAGTTTGACGCTTTTTGATAAATCATTTTTCCACCTATTCAACTGCCGTACCTATAATAATATCATACAATAAAGTACGGCTTCTTTCCATGATTTTCAAAGGTTTTCACCTCTTGATATGCGTTTTTAATATGAGATTTCACGATACGGATAAGTAATTCTTCTACAGAAAATTTACATAAAAATTCTCGTTCTACAATATATTGTGCAGGTTTTTTTTTAGTCAATGTATCAGCTCCCTTAATCAACTATCTATTCTCAACATACGCACATAGGCTTATCCAATATGCGTATTTTTCACAATGTTACAGAAGCAAACAGATGGTATTGGAAAGCTTTGTTAGTATCTCAATTATTCCCATTCTTGTGGGCAGAACTGCACCATATCGGTACGGAAAGGTGTGATTTGTTGCAGGAATTTGAAAAGATTTGAAAAAATTTTCGGATACAAAAAAGCCCGCACAAAACATGAATTTTGTGCGAGCTACTGGGATAGTGTATTTAATTGTAGATAGTATGCTGTTAAATCAGATTTGAATATATCGAATTGTACTTAAAGCTTAAAGGCACATTCATCACTCCATTTTTGGTTTGGATGTTTCAATGTAATAAATATGTTCCTTGTTCCACTGTTTTAAACAAAAACAAAATTCGATAACAGCCAAAGCAATATTATATGTATGGGATAGAAAATATAAAAGAGATATTTACACTTTTTCCCTCGTTGATGATTGTATGATAGTATTAGCGGAAGAGCAAGAAACATAATCCACTGATACTGAATTGTAAATATATTCCCTCCTACATCCATAGGAGAAATTCCACCTATTACAGACAATAGATATTCCATGCCATGGGAAAGCCCTGTTCCTATTATCGGAATTAATTCCTTGATTTTCCATAAAATAATGGGAACAATATTAGTGGACATAAAAAACATATACACAATAACAAATATCATATACGACAGAATAAGTCTTTTCTTGTTGTCATAAGCTAAATACATTATAATTCCTAAAACAACAAAAATAAGTCCACCTTCCGTTGTAAACACACTTCCCAAAAGAGCTGGTATCAAATAGAAGCATGTTGTTTCCGTATACATATTACTAATTGAACTCAGATAACCACATACTATACATACAATAACTTGATAAGTGATATATAAACTTAGTACTTTTATCCAGGAAACAGCCTTTTGGTTTTTTCTTAATTCTAAGATATAACATATGCATGCAACGATAAATAATGTTCTAAAGAAATTTAATTCAATTTGTGTACTCATTTGAATAACAGCCATCACAATATTTGCTAAATATAGCCTCAATATATACATCCGCTTAGAACTAGTATACTTTACGCCATTAACAACACCAAAAATAAAAATAGGTGCAGCGATTCGTCCTATCCAATGTAACGGTAAAGACATTGGCAAATCAGGAAAGAAATAAGCTATATGGTCTAAAAACATAGCAATCATAGCTATTATTTTTAACTGAAATATATTCATTAACAATACTCCTTGATTTTATTTTAAAAATATGATATTATAAATTAATCAAAAAAACAAGGTGAAAGGAGAAATTTCATGTGTAAGATATCCAAAAAAAATATTTTCGCTTCTTTATTGGCAGTGTCTATGATTTTCACAATGATGTCGACAACTGTTGTTCATGCTCAGTCAGTTAAAGATGGAAGTAATGAGGTAACCGTTACACCAAATGTTGGAGTTTCTTATGTTTCTCCAGAAGAAACTATTGAAACATGAGGTACATCAAGACCTAGTAAGGTATGGAACATCAAGAGTAAAGGGCAATACGATTTTGCTGGTTCCTCTCATTATCAAAACTTGTATACTAATTATAAGTTTACAGGAAAAACGAGTTATAAGGTTTATGTAGAGAACACTGGAGATAATCCAATTACTGTGACAGCTAAAAGGCTTACTAAGACTTATGGCTCTACAAAAATTAGTGCTGGTAAAACTGGTTCTTTTGAGTTTTCTAATATTAAAAGCGATACTGAGTTTTATATTGTTTTTGAAGGAAATGGATACTCATTTAGCGGATATGTAAAATAACTTAAATACAGAAGAGAGTAAACGTTATGCTTGCTCTCTTTTTATATTAGAATCCTCCAGCTGCTACCCCTATGTAGAACAAGCTCATACTGCGATACCTGAGTCGCCTTTGTCTGATTATTAAGAAATTATACGGCAACGCGTGCTTTCACATTGCTTGTCTGTTCTCTCTTAAATTTCTTCTTTTTCTTATATTTTCGTTGTTTTCATCACTTGCGTTATCTACAACCTCCATGGCCCGGGTCTATTACAATAACAGTTGAATTAGTGTTTTTGCCGGTGTTTTTTGCAAGAGCGCAGACACCTCTTCCGAGGTAGAAGGACAGAATAAAGAGAGCTAAAATAAGACAGTATTTGTTTTTCTTAATAATGTACATATATTTTTTCATATAAGATACCTATAAAAAACCCGATGCACATAGAAGGCATCGGGTGTGTTTGTATATTATATGATTGGCTGATATTATTTATAACCTATAAAAGGTACTGGGTTAGACTGTAGCTGTTATAGGTACGGCCTCTTTCAGTAAGCCTTAAGCAATCAGTTCAGATATTTGATAACAGTATCCCAGACAGATGAATTCTCAAAGCCAAGCTTCCAGAATGCTGCACCGGCGAGCTTATTGTCGTCGACGAGCTTGAGCCTTTTCTCTAAAGATGTAGTGTCCTCGAGCCATACCTTGTACAGCTTGTTGGATACAGACCACTCAGCGTAGTTCTGACCGGATTCCTCATCAAGAGCAGCAGTGGCATTGTTTGTGGCAAGCTGTGCTGCAGCTGCGTCCATACTATATACCTGTGAGGCAACAGTGTACTTTGACTGATCCTCGGTATCGGTTACGGCATCATCGTCCTCCTTTGGAGTGAGCTCCCATATTCTGGTATAAAAAGGCATGCCGAGAATAATCTGGTCAGCGGGAACCTCCTTCAGAGTGGATTCAACACCCTCAGTTACCCACGGAATGGAAGAAACTGAGCCGGCATCAGAGCCCTTATAGTGTTCATCGTATCCCATAATCACAATATAATCGGCAAAGTTTGCCATATCAGAGCGATTGAAGAACTTGTTGAAGCTGGCAGGTACTGTGACATCAACTGAAAGTGATATACCGTTATTGTGACACTTTATGGCGAGCTCTCTGATAAACTCGATGTAAGAGTCTCCATATGCTGCTTCTGTGATATTTTCAAAGTCAATATTTACACCATCAAGCTCATAGTTAAATGCAGCCGACATAATCTGATTGATCAGGGTAGTTCTCGTGGATGTATGTGTGAGAACATATGCTGCATCTACATCAGTATTTTCAAAGTTGCTGAACAGTCCCCATACCTCGATGCCCTGGGAATGGCAGTAGCTGACATAATCCTTGCTTGCTATATCTGCCAGATTACCGTTGTTGTCATTTAAATAAAACCAAGTTGGTGACATTACATTTATGCCCTTGGTTGATGAAATTACCTGTGGCACTTTACTGTTTGCTGACTGGCTTGTTACCTGATTCCAGGCAAGACAGATATCCTTATCCTTCTTGATATGCGTAAAGGTCTCTTCCTCATAGTCAGGATTCGTAAGCTTAGTTTTTTTGCTCTCGGACAGAGCCTTGCGCTTTATATATCCAATAACACCATCCTCAGTGGCAACCTTATCCCATTTGTCACCGGAATCAAGAATAGTAATCTTGTCATCCTTTTTCACCTCTTTTAGAATAGGGCTCTTTATGCCGCCCTTCACGCGGACTTGGGTAGACTTGCTGACAGTGGCACTGTCTATTTCATCCCATTTGCTTGTGATGACGACGCGTTCCGGGTCATCATATGACTTAAAGGTGATATTGGAGTACTGTTTTACATAGTCTAAAGCGATAAGCGCAGAGTCAGAGGTGGCTTTCACAATCGGATAGCCAAAGTCATTTGTCTGCTTGGTGACACTGTAGCTATTGCTGTCAGCCGCAGCTGAGATGATATCAGATGCGGTTGTGTAAAGAAGCACATTCTCATTTGCATCCCAGTAAAATCTGGAATTTAATGAGTCGTGAACAAATTTGTAATCAACGTATATTTTTTTATCTATTATTTTAGCCTTGTAATCGGATAGCTCATTATCTACAATGAGAGCAGCCTCATCATCAGAAGATATATTGAAATACTCTTTAAGATCCTCTGTCTTTTTCGTAGGGGTGTATTTATTGATAAGAGCAGTTATACCCATTATTATTACAACGAGGATAATAAGTCCGGTTACTATAAGTGCAGGCAATAATTTCTTTTTCATGTGTAAAAATCCTTTCCTATTATTTGGTGTCGAAATTGCTTAAGCTAATTATACCATTGTGAAATAGCATATTCAAATAATATGAAATAAATTTGTAATAAATTAAGAAATTTGTTTATGCATTTTGGCGCGGAAGGAACAAAAGCTTCCCCCGCGCACATAGCTTTTCTTTTTAAAATATGTCTTTTGGTTGTCTTTTTGCATTTAAACGGGGTAAAGGACCAAAAATATGCTGACATCGATTTCTTCAGAGTAATAAAAATGATATTAATCGGTAATGAATGATTTTTTATAGAAATTGATATTTCCGGAGCTTTCCACACCCAATTTAATTGCTGATTTTTAGTTTCGTTTAATTTGATAAAATATCTGTAAAAATTCCAATATATAAATATAGTTTATTCTTCTATAAAAATACCTCCGTCTATATATAATGATTATGAGTAAAAACTGATAAGTAACAAATGGCCCTATGTCATGAAGCGCTCTGTGGCATTAAAAGTATAAACCCTCCGAAGGCTTCGGACATAAAATTGATAAACAGCTGGTTAAAGATGTCATTTTGCATCGTGATATTAATTCCTTTCTGATATCTTATCCAGAGTGCCAAACAGGCTGGTATTGATGAGGAACGGGTCCTCTAAGTAAGGAAAGCCTACCACCGGATACTTAAAATGTTTATGGTTAATTGTCTTTTTCTTTTCCACGAGATTAAACAATATTTTTACGCTTTCTGAATCAGTTATTTTGTTTGAATTGAATAGCTCGATAATTCTGTTCAAAGCGCCCCGGTTCCATTTACTTATTGTACACACAGCGATTTTTACGTCACACCTCATAAATTCCTTTAAGGTGTTTGGATTAAGTATGCCGAAATCAATAATCACACGCTCGTATCTCATGTTTAAAATCTCAGTTAGTGTGGACATGACTGCGTGAGGAAAGAAATCTACATTCTTATAAGTAAAAACCTTTTCGTCTGCTGTCTTTGACAGTGAAAGAATTTCGTGTGTACCATTCAGCTCAACATAGGCGGTTCTATACATGCATTTATTGCTCATATAATTACAAAGAGCAAGGCTTATATGTGTTGTGCCTACATTGTGAACGCTGCCACAGACCCCAACTAACTGTGGTGCAGAATGGACTTTCTTAAATATCCTTTTAAAGTGTCTGATAGTGATGCTCCTCCCTTTAGTTCTAACAGCTTTTGAATCAGCGTTTCCTTTTGAACTGAGCTCTTAAACATATCGCTGTCATAAGGAAAGTGATAAACACTGCAATTAAGTAGTGCCGCAATCGCGGAGGCATTCTGTCTGCTGCACATATTACATATAACACTCAGGGATGCTGTCATTTTTTTGAGAATAGAATGATTCCTGTAGATATCATTCAGATGCCAAAAGCCGCCGTTACATACATATAATACGAGATCCATGTCATATATTTTCTCGTTGCACACATCAGTGCCAAGGTCGTATATCTGTATAGCATCTTTTGGAATATTAAACTGTATACCGTCACTGTAGTCGGGTATGCCCTGAAAGCTTTTGTAATAATAATATCCGTTTTTCTGCTTAAAAATCTGCAGTCCGTCGTGATTACCATGGCAAAGTATGCTTTTTGCAGAGTCTATGTAGATACCATGATATCCAAGGATATTGAGTTCGCAGGTGAGTGAAACGGCCACGTGGGTGGAGCCGCAGCCTCTGTGACTGCCTAAAACTGCTATTTTGTGTATGAGATGTGGCTGACCGGTTAATTTTTGAATTTCCTGTATTTCCTGATATAGCTCTGCGACAGTCACGTAACGCAGTGATGCATCAGATGTTGTTGCTTTTTGGATAATATGCTGAAACTTATGGGAAAAGCTGTCTGGGGTAAAGGTCAGTATATACTGCAGAAGCTGACCTAAGCTGTAAATGTCTGCCGCCGGTGTAATTGTATCCTCGGTAAAGCATTCGGGGGCAGAGAATTCTATATTCCCATAGTGATTGAAGTTATTTCCAGCCTGGATAACATATGCCGATACGCCAAAATCGATAAGCTTAAGCTTATTGTGGCATACTATAATATGCTCCGGTTTAAGGTCCCTGTAAATAATGGGAGTAGATATCTGTGTATGCAGATAGATAAAAACATTGCATAATTGTTCACAAATATTAAAAAATAAACCTGGGGAAATTAACTGCTGATGAAGCAAAAATGAATCTAATGTCTCGCCGTCGATATATTCCTCGACGATATAGTAAAAAGCATCGTCCTCTTCGAAGTCAAATATACGTGGTATAGACGGATGCTCAAGAGACTTGAGTAGTCTTGCTTCTGATAATGCGGATTCGGCGAAAGCAGAAGCTTTAGGAACTTTCTTTAGAGCTCTCTCCTGATCCATAGATATGTGTCTGACAAGCGTAACGCTACCGGAGCTGCCGGTTCCGAGATCTTTAATCATCTCATATTTGTCAAACAAAGAATGATTTGTATTTTTCATACGCTCCTTTTGGGTCGAGCGCACATCTCATGGATAACTTATAACATACCTGTAAAATAATTGCAACACTTTTTTTATTTTTTTTTAATAGGCCTCGCGCTTTACAATATGACCGGTGTTTATTATAATAGTTTTACGATTTACACGGATATTTTCGGAAAAGGATGTGAAAAATATGAAAATTGAGAAGGTAAATGATAATCAGATCCGCTGTACTCTTACCAGAGAGGATCTTGAGGACAGACATATAAAAATAAGCGAACTGGCATATGGATCAGCGAAGGCGAAAAGCCTTTTTAAAGATATGGTAGAGCAGGCCAATTACGAGTTTGGCTTTGAAACAAATGATATTCCACTCATGGTGGAGGCAATTCCACTGCCATCAGAGTCTATAGTGCTTATCATCACAAAGGTTGAATATCCGGATGAGCTTGACACCAGATTTTCAAAGTTTTCAGAGGCAGATGACGACTTTACGGACTTAGGAAATGCAGGACAGCCTCCGGTGATAAAGGGAGCTGCTGATATTTTGGAGCTGTTTGAGCGTATCAAGAAGGAAAATGAGAAGACAGCTGACAGTGAGCAGGGCACTGATGATATTACAGAGGAACAGGCTGAGGCTGACGTAGTCAAGCTGTTTGTTTTTGATAAATTTGATGATGTGCGCAGGATTTCGCATGTGCTTGACGGCTTTTACAGCGGCAGAAATGACTTATACCGCGACGCTTCAAGCAATAAGTACTATCTTGTGGCCCACAAGAGTGAGCATACTCCGAAGGAATTCAACAAGGTGTGCAATATCATTTCAGAGTACGCATATCAGAAGAACTATGTGCCTGCCAATGAAGCATTTTTCAAGGAGCATGGTAATGTGATTATTGAAGAAGCTGCCATCCAGACGCTGGCAGTACTTTAACAGAATATTGATTGCAAATAAAAGACGGCCTGCATAAGCAAGCCGTCTTTTCGTAAATTAACCGAGGTCGTGATCGATGAATGTGTTGATTTCAACGACAAGATCATCCGGGTCAAGTCCGTGAACCATAGCAGCCTCTTCGATTGTCTCCATCTGTGATGATGGGCATCCGAGACAGTGCATGCCGATATTTAAAAGTAATGGTGCCACGTTCTGGTCAATCTGAAGAAGATCACCAATCATAGTGTCCTTAGTAACTCTAGCCATTATTGTTTCCTCCTATTAGTCTTTTAATGTGCCTATTATAATACGATTTGCATTTAATTGCAAATTATACTATAAAGATTTTTTTTGAGTAGTTCGATATACTTATTAGACAACGGAATGTTAATACTACAGCAAGGATGCCTGAGAAATTATCAGGAAAGGAAAACACATGAAAATAAACAGGAATATGAGTGCTGTCAGGGCAAATAAGCAGCTCCTCGGTACAGAAAACAGATTATCAAAGTCTATGAAAAGGCTTTCAAGCGGCTACAAGATAAATTCAGCAGAGGACAATCCGGCAGGAATGGCTATCTCCAACAAGATGAAGGCGCAGATAGAAGCGCTTGACCAGGCAAAATCAAATTCGTCAGATGCGCAGAATGTCATGAAAATAGCAGACGGAGCACTTGGTGAGGTAAGCAGCATGCTCCAGAGAATCAGGGAGCTTGCGGTTCAGGGCGCTTCAGATACATATTCTGAGAATGATAAAAAGGCTTTGCAGTCAGAGATAGATGAGCTCACCAAGGAGGTGGACCGTATATCGGGCGATACGGAGTACAATACAAAGTCACTGCTCGATGGTTCGAGTGATACACGCGTCTATGTAAGGCAGAAGGATGCAAACGGCAATATGACTCAGGTGAACAGCTATATTACGAGAATCAATTTCTCAGACAATGTGGCATCAGATAAATATGAGCTTACAGTAAATTCGCTCGCAACACAGGCAACAGGAAGTCTTGCGTCTGCCACAAAGCCTGACGCAGAGGGAACGATTTCCATAAACGGTGTGAGTGTGGCTGTGAAGGCAGATATGACTCAGGATGAGTATATCCAGGCGTTGCAGAGGGCAGCGACCACAGCCGGTACTACTATGCAGGTGAATGGTGATAGCATCAGCTTTTTATCCAATGAGTATGGCAGTGACAGCACAGTAAATATATCTCTTTCTTCATCGCTTAAGGCTCTTGCAGGTGCAGGCTATGAGAATGCTGACGATGGAAGTGGAAATATGCAGCTCAAAAGTAATGGTAAGGATGCCGTGGTTACAGGCGGAGAAAATATGTCGGACAAGACAATAAGAGCCGACGGTAACCGTGTATATGTGGTAGGAAACAGTGGATTTTCAATGGATTTTCTACTGAGCAGTGATATGGATATGACAGCGGGAAGCAGCAATCTGCAGATAGATATTTCAGATATCGGAAATATGGCTGTGCAGATTGGTGCAAACGAGGGCCAGGAGATGAAAATCAGGATACCGGAGGTATCATCGCAGACACTTTATCTGGATACGGTAGATGTGACTGTAAAGGGTGGTGCAGACAAGGCAATGTCCACACTTGATGAGGCGATAGAGTATGTCTCAGGTGTGCGGTCAAGGATAGGAGCCTTCCAAAACCGTCTGGAATCTGCTGAGAGCAGTCTTTCTGAGACTTCTGAGAACATGACCGGTGCATATTCCAATATCATGGATACCGACATGGCAACCGAGATGACGGAATACGCAGCACAGAATATTCTCGATCAGGCCGGAATCTCAGTGCTGTCTCAGGCAAATGACCTGCCACAGCAGGTACTTTCACTATTGTCGAGGTAATAAGCAATGAAAAATGAATTGAAGCAGGAGCTCACCAGAAGGCTTTGTGCGTGCAACAATGGCGGACTCGTGCTTGTTATGTATGATATATATTTTGGCTTTTCAGATGATGTAAAAAATGCCCTCGTGTCAGAGGACAGGGAAGCTTTGAGAAAGGGAGTGTCGGATGTACAGGCGGCACTTGATGAGCTAATGGGGGCACTTGACTTTAAGTATCCTCTCGCAGGACAGCTTTATCCACTGTACTCATACTGCAAGAGGCTTTTTTCCACAGTGCTTTACTCACTTGATGTGTCGGTGGTGGATGAGGCCGACGTCATTATGAAAAAGCTCAGAAACAGCTTTGAAACAGCAGCTGCCGATGACAAATCGGCTCCGCTTATGGACAATGCGCAGAAGGTCTATGCGGGCATGACCTATGGAAAGGGCAGGCTCACAGAGAGCTTTATAAACGATGATAACAGGGGCTTCCTTGCGTAGGAGGCCTCTTTTTTAGTTCATTAAGCCTCATTAAACCTCATTAAGCCGCTTGGCACAGTTTAATAGAAATTTATACCGCATGGAAACAGCCTTGGCCTGATAGATGTAGTAGTCAATTAAATCGGGCTCAACCACATTTTCCAGGTTAGTGTATACAATTTGAAGTTCATCTGTTGTTTTCCTGATGTCATCCTGTAAGGTCTTGTAACCGTCATTTACAGGCGTTTCTTTAAATAATTTCATGAATTCCTCCAACAAAATAAGTCTTAATACAAGTATAAGCAAAAGAGTTTCTTCTATTCACAGATTTTGTAAAAAGTGCTTTTGACATGTGAAAAACCAGTAAAATCAAGGTTTTGACTGTGGATTAATGTGTTGGGTTTAGCTGCATTTTGTGGATAACTAACAAAAAGTATTTATTTTAAAAAAAGCTATAGACAAAATCAGGAGTGCGTTGTTATAATTCGTCTCACGAAAGGAGAGGTGATGAAAATACAGTGATTGTGAAATTAATATCACACCTCATGCTGTATATACTGCTTACAGTAGCAGCAATTGGGGATTTCAAAAATTATAGAATCAGTAACCGGCTGATTCTGACGGGACTTGGTTGTGCGTTTCTATTTCGCTTAGTGGGGGGCAAGGTAGCGAGCATCATCTGGTTTCTTCCAGATATAGTTTTTCCGGTTGTCATTTTATATTTCTTATATCTTTCAGGCATTTTAGGAGCTGGGGATATCAAGTTATTTTCAGTAGTATGTGCATTTACAAATTTAAGATTTACCGCCTTGTGCATGGCAGCCGCTTTTGTGGCGGCAGCGGGATATGGTCTCATAAGTATGGTGCTTAAAAAGGAGCTCTTTGTGCGTATGAGGGATGGATTTTTATACTTAAACGGTATACTGTGTGGCAGATTTATGCGGTACCGCGGACAGGGGAAAGCTGTTAGTTTCGCGGTATACGTGCTTTTGGGAACAGCCATGGCAGATATCTGGTTTTACGGCATGAGGTGATGGAAGGAGGGTTAAAGTACCATAGATGAAAAAAATCAGACTAGGAATTTATATTGAGGATTCAGAATATGGCGACAGACTGACATGCTATTTCATGAATCATTATAAAGATCAGCTGGAGATACATATGTATACCATGAGAGAGCAGCTGGAACACTTAGAGGGCGAGATAGATATCATGCTTTCAAGTGAGCTTGACCAGTGGAATAACAAGTATATCCCACTGATACAGATTGTTGAGGAAACACCTATTGAGAGTGAGGAGGGTATATACTTTGTGGAAAAATATCAGGAAGTAAACCGCATAGTGGAAGAGATTTTAAAGCATGTGGGCGGTGAGGTGAGAGACCTTAAGAGTGAGGGCTCTTTGATAGGTCAGACGAGGCTTATAAGCGTGTATTCACTTGCTGATAATCAGTACCAGATGCCTTTTGCGATGACTTTGTCTTCTATTTTGAGTGAGAATGAAAAGGTACTGCTTATGGATTTTCAGGAGAATAGTGGATTATCGCGGATGCTTGAGCAGAGTGTGGAGCATAATCTGGACGAGCTATTGGTGATGGCCGAATCCGGACGATACTCGACCAACAGGATAAACAGCTGTATCGGAAGAAAGCATAAGCTGGATTATGTATATCCGATTGAAAATACAGAGTGTCTGTGTGAAATAAATACGGTAATATGCAACAATCTGCTTCAGATGCTTGGCAAGGAAATGCACTATGACTGCATAGTTCTCAATATGGGAACAAGATTTAAGGGCTTTTTTGATATTCTTGACAGATGCAGTGATATCTACCTGGTACAGAAAAAAGGCGGAATCAGCCAGTGGAGAGAGTACGAGTTTACAGAGGAGCTGATTGAAAGAGGCTTAAGCAATGTAGTTGAGAGGATTAAGCTGATTGAGCCTCCGGTCATCACGACACCGGTATCTACATGTGATAAGCTTGTAGAGCTGTGGAAGTGGAATGAGTTTGGAGATGTCATAAGAAACATGACTCGGGGTATTTCGTGTGCTGGATGATTTTGGACATAGAATAAGAGATATTATACTTTCTGAAATGGATTTGTCCAGAGAGCTGAGTGATGAGGAAATATGTGATTTAATCGGAAGCGTGGTTTCAAGAGAGGCCCGCGACAGACCAATGACTATAAAGGATAGAGCGGAGCTTGAGCGCACCATATTCAACTCTCTTCGTAAGCTTGATGTGCTGCAGGAGCTGGTGGATGACAGGGATGTGACTGAAATTATGGTAAACGGTCCCAATGATATATTCTATGAAAAAGCCGGAAGAATCCAAAGGTTCAAGGGTCATTTTTCATCGGAAGAGAAGCTGGAGGATGTGATACAGCAGATTGTGGGACGCCATAACAGGGTTGTAAATCAGGCATCACCGATAGTTGATACCAGGCTTAGTGACGGCTCCAGGGTAAATATAGTGCTAAACCCCATATCTATAGGCGGCTCGGCTGTATCAATCAGAAAGTTTCCGGAGCATCCTATGAGCATGGAGAGGCTTGTTGAGATAGAAGCTCTCTCGCCGGAGGTGGCAAGGCTTCTACAGATACTGACGCAGGCCAAATACAATATATTTATTTCAGGTGGTACAGGCTCCGGGAAAACGACCTTCCTGAATGCTCTGTCACAATATATTCCTGATGATGAGAGAATTATTACAATTGAAGACTCAGCGGAGCTGCAGCTTCTGGGAGCTAAAAATATAGTAAGGCTTGAGACCAGAAATGCAAATACCGATGGGGTTACTCCAATTACAATAAGAGATCTTATCAGGACGGCTCTTCGTATGAGACCGGACAGGATAATAGTGGGCGAGTGCAGAGGTGCAGAGGCGCTTGACATGCTTCAGGCTATGAATACAGGACATGACGGCTCGTTGTCCACCGGCCATGCCAATTCACCACATGATATCATTTCAAGAATTGAGACTATGGTGCTTCAAGGTCAGGATTTCCCACTCAATGCGATACGGCAGCAGATAGCATCCGGAATAGATATTATTGTCCAGCTTGGCAGGCTGAGGGATAAAAGCAGGAGAGTCCTTGAGATATCAGAGGTGGATGGATTTATGGATGGTGAAATTGTGCTGCATACGCTGTATCGTTTTGAGGAAACCGCTGTTTTGGACAGTGGGAGGATACAGGGCTTTTTAAAGAAAGCAGGGACACTTTGTCACACCGACAAGCTTATGGCAGCAGGGCTTAGTGTATAGGCTGTTATGTGGCATTTAAAGTAAGAAAGGCTGTAGCTGTCAGTATAGGAATATATGTTACTGAACAGTTATGAAGGGTTTGATTATATGGATTACAGCAGATATTCCATGTCCACAAAGGATTGGGGGATTGTTTTCATAAAAAGTATGGCTGCCACAGTGATTATCGCATATTTGTTTTATGACAGTCCTATTGTTGTTATTGCTTTTCCGGCGGTGTTTGCGTATTGTGCAAAGCTGTGCAGGCAGGAGGGTGTCAGAAGACAAAAGGAAAAACTAAATGAAGAGTTTATGAATGTACTTAAGGTATTGAGCTCGAATATGCTGGCCGGATACTCTGTGGAGAATGCATGGCAGGAGGCTGAAAAAGAGATGGAGCTCATGTATGGGAATGATTCGCTTATGCTGTCTGAGATACAGGAGATGAACAGGCAGATAAAGATGAATCAGACATTTGAGGCGGTGCTGTCAGAATTTGCTCATAGAAGCGGTCTGGAGGATATAGTCAATTTTTCTGATATTTTCTCATTTGCAAAGAGAAGCGGCGGCAGATTTGTGGATATCATAGAGTCTACCACTTACAGGATGTGGACAAAGTATGATACCAACCGACAGATAGAGGTTGCGGTTTCTGCCAAAAGACTTGAGCAAAAGACTATGAACTATATTCCGATATTTCTTTTGGCATTTTTAAAGCTGTCTTCAAGAGACTATATGTCTGCACTATATGGAAACCTGATCGGGGTAATCTTTATGAGTACCTGTCTTTTAGCCTATGCAGGGGCAATTAAACTGGCAAAGAAATTTTTACAGGTAGGAATAGGCATATGACGGGAGGAAAGAGGCTTAGAATAGCAGCATTATTTGTTATAGTTTTAGTTTTTGCTTTTATCATGGACATGTCGTCAAATGCTATAACTGATAATACACTTATACGCAATGATACAGGTGACGGAGATGCAGTATATGACCTGGTGCTAAATGCGGATGGACTCGATGAGGATTACAGCTATCAGCTGAAGGTTAGGGAGGAGCAGCCTTCGGAGAAACAGGCGAATGAGCTGTTTACACAGGCAAAAAAAGAGATAGACGACAGCTTTTGTGAAGAGAATCAGAGTGTGGAACAGGTCAGAGGGCATGTGATTATGAAGGATGCATATGCATCGGGAGCTGTGGAGGCAGAGTGGACACTGAGTGATTATGATGTGGTTGATATTAATGGAGATGTGAACCAGGATGCATTTGAGGAGGCTGATGATGAACAGGGAAAGCTGATTAGCGCAAGTGTTGAGCTTTCCTGTGGCGAACACAGACAGCTGTATGATTTCTCATTTGTGGTATTTCCGGATGAACTGGACGCGGGCGAGCGCCTCATAAAGGGTATCAACAGACATATTGACAGTGAGATGTCAAAGACAGGCACTAAAAAGCTCACACTGCCGGATGAAGTAGATGGAGTAAAGCTTAGCTGGTCGCAGGAAAAAAGCAATACGGCAGCTAAAATAGCCATGCTTGAAGTTGTTGTTATAGTTCTTCTGGTGCTTGAGAAAAAGGAAAAAAAGAAGACGGCGCAGAAGGAGAGAAATATACAACTGCAGCTCGAATATCCGGAGATAGTCAGCAAAATGGCTGTTTTGATGGGTTCAGGAATGACTGTGGAGCAGGCATGGAATAGGATTACCGCCCGTTATCTTGATGAGCGGAAAAATAATGATAAGAATATTATGCCCGCTTATGAGGAAATGCTTGTGACGGAGAGAGAAATCTCAGATGGCGTGACAGGCAGAAAAGCATACGCAGATTTTGCGGAAAGAGTAAAGCTGCCATGCTATCAGAAGTTTGTACGCATTATTTTACAGAGTATTCACAAAGGAAGTAAGGGTGTATGTGAAATGCTCGAGAAGGAATCGGAGGATGCATTTGATGAGAGGAGGCTTTTAGCCTTAAAGCTGGGTGAAGAGGCCGGCACCAAAATGCTTATGCCGATGATGATTATGATGGCTATAGTCATAGCAATAGTAATAGCACCCGCAATCATTGAATTTAAGATATAGAAAGGAAAAATTATGTTAGGATTTAAGAATTTTTTATTAGATGAGGATGGCGCAGGAGTAGTGGAAATGATACTGATAATTGTCGTGTTAATCGGTCTGGTGCTGATTTTTAAGAAGCAGCTTACAACACTTGTAAACAATATCTTTCAGACAATCTCAAGAGAGGCTGGTAAAGTGTGAAAGGCAGTATAACGGTATTTGCCACAATGCTTCTCATGCTGGTGTCACAGTTTCTGTTTACTGTACTGGAAGCCGGCAGGAATCTGACACTTACCAATATAGCATGCATGAATTCAGAGGCTGTAGCAGAGTCAGTTTTTGCACAGTATTGCAGACCATTGTGGGATGAATACCATCTGTTAGCGTATGACGCCGGAAGTGACGCAATGGGCAATGTGGATATCGAAAATGTCAAGTCGTATATGAAGCAGCTTACGACTGACAATTTTAAGATAAGCGATTCAGGAGCTTTTGCCGGGGGTACTATTGTAAACGGCACCAGTATGCTAAGGTTGTCAATGGATGAGCTCGAATCCATGAAATATGTGCTTATGACGGATGATGGTGGTGATGTGTATACAAATGCGGTTGTCTCATATATGAAGAAAAATATTGGTTATGAAACAGTCAAAAATCTTTACAGTCAGTATAGCTCATTGAATGAAAACAAGTCTGCGGGTGAGTATGATGACAGTAAAATAGATAGTGCGTTAAACGCATTAAAGGATAATGCAGCTCATGAAGGCGGAGGCAAAAGCATAGCGAGGTCGTCACCGCCAAGAGCTTACAGTGCTCCTTCATCGGTTTCGAAAGCAAAGCAGACGTCAGAAAGTAAGGCAGAAAGCACAGAAGGCGGTAATGCAATAGAAAATCCGCTGGTCAAGGTGCAGAAAGTAAAGGCATCAGGCATATTATCGCAGGTGGTTGATGAGAGCACGGTGTCAGGAAACAGTATTGATACATCAGCCAGAGTGTCCGGGCGAAGTCTGCATAAAGGAACAGGGGGCTGGTCCGAAAGTAGTGATGATTGGTATGCGAAAGTACTTATGCAGCAGTATATTCTGACATATATGAGCTGTTACACTGATACAAATCCCAATCATGCCCTTAACTATGAGGTGGAGTACATCATAGGAGGCAGAGCGAGTGATAAGGATAATCTGAAGATCGTTATAGCTGAAATACTGGCTCTGCGTGCGGCTGCCAATATGGCATACCTGGCAGGAAGCGCATCAAAGCAGGCACAGGCGATGGCTCTTGCTGCAATTATCGGTGGAATTACTCTGACACCGGAGGTAATTGAAGGGGTGGAAAAGGGAATTCTGGCGGCCTGGGCATTCTGTGAAAGTGTGCTGGATTTAAGGGCACTTTTGGATGGGGATAAGATTCCACTGATAAAAAGTGATACGTCATGGACATCGAGTCTGTATGGCATGACAAGCATGCTCACAGGGCAGGTGAAGGCAAAAAGCTCAAATGAAGGAATAGGCTACAAATCATATCTGGGTATGCTGCTTTTTACAAAGAGCATGAAAAATATAGCGTATCGCTCGATGGATGTGCAGGAGGCTACAGTGCGTATGACCGGTGCGCATGAAAGCTTTAGGATGGACAATGCAATCTGTGAGCTTAGTACAGATGTAAGCTACAAATATCATGGCATATTTTTATGCTTTGTGAATCTGTTAGATGGGGCAGATAACGAGTATACCATTAAAAATAAGGCAAAGTATTCCTATTATGGACGATGACGAAATAAGAAAGGCAGGTGTATGAAGGTGTCTTTTGTTAATAAAGTAAAGTTCCACATAAAAAAACTTTATAGAAAGGCCAAACTCCCAGGCGATGATAGTTCTCAAAAGATGCCCTCATGCACCTGCCTGAAAGCGTCATATACACTTGAGGCTGCGGTAATATTTCCGCTTGTAGCAGGCTTTTTTGTATTTATACTTTTTTTCTTCAGGGTGGTTCAGGTGGAGTCGCAGGTGAAGGCTGCTCTGTATTATTCATCCAGGATGAGTGCATTAGCGAGCAGTGCAAACGATTCGTCAGTTGTATCAGTGGCCACTGCAGAGGTACTATTCAGGAGCCAAATATCTGACTCGAAGCACATTGATACATACGTGAGTGGTGGAAAGTATGGAGTGTCACTGCTTGGGTCAAAGATGGATGGTGATGATGTTGCACTTAAGGCAAAGTACAAGGTTAAGCTTCCGGTGAGCTTTTTTACGGTAGATGGAATATGGATAGAGGATTATAGTAACAGCAGAAAATGGACAGGCAAAAATCCCGGTGAAAAGACGGACCCATATGTATTTTACACTGACTATGGCAGTGTTTATCACCTGTCCGAGCAATGCAATTACCTGGATCTGAGCATAAAGAGCATCAAATGGTCACAGGTGGGGGCAAGCAGAAACAAAGATGGTAGGAAATACCACGCATGTTACTGTGCCGCGGATAAAAAAACAGAAGGTTCAACGGTATTTATAACAGATTATGGCATGAACTATCACGGAAAGCTTGGATGCAGTAAGCTTAAGCGGACAGTACACAAGGTGCATAAGTCTGAGGTAGATGGCAAAAATCTGTGCAGTAAATGTAAAGGAGAAGGAACATGATACAGCTTATCATTTTACTTGGAATAATCAGTATAATTGACTTTTCAACCAAAAAGATACCGGTAGTTGTATTGGTAGTAATGGGGATTGTAGGTATTGTAAGCTCTTTTTATGCGAAGCAGTCAATTATATCAGTGGCTGTTGCCCTGATTCCCGGTATAGTGCTTATGGCAGCTGCGTTTCTTACAGGAGAGCAGATAGGCTATGGAGATGCAGCTGTTGTGACGCTTATGGGATTGTTTGTGACTGCTGACATAGTGTGCAGCACTATGGTGATGGGACTGACAATAGCGGGAACAATCTCAGTTATTTTAATTGCATCAGGCAGGGCTGGAAGAAAGAAGCAGATTGCATTTACACCATTCCTACTGCTTGGATATGGACTGACGGAGGTGTTTATGTGACTGGAAATAAATTAAATGTAGATTTATCTTATGGACTAAAAGGCAGTTATACAGTGGAAGGGACGATTATTATACCTATATTTATTGTTATGCTTGCGATAGCGATGAAGATGGGACTTGTGCTGTATAACGAAATGAAAGCAGACAGCTCTTATGAGTATGCTACTGATATGTGGCTGGTGGATGATTTCTATAATTATCAGGTTTTGAAAGAGGTAGTAAATGAATTCTAATGAAATAGTATATGAAAGAAAGATGACAGGCAGCTTTATGAAGCTGCGTTGTGACGAGGTGAGGCCGTTAGATGAAAAGATATTGCTGAAAAACAATATTCCGGGCTTTCTGCCTATGGAGAAGTGTTATGTGAATAATGAAGGGCAGTACTGGTATGATATATCCGGAGTCCAGTCTTTGGAAATGCGCTGCCAGTACAATGACATAAAGCTTGAGTTTCTTGAAAAGCTTGTGGTGAGTATCTGTAACAAGATGGAGCTTTTGGAGAATCATCTTGTTAGCACAGAATCTCTGGTGCTTGATCCTCAGCTAATACACATAAAAGGGGTAAATCAGGATGAGGAAATATATTTTACAGCATACCCGGCACAGATGAAAACCATTTGCAATACATTCCAGCATTTGATGGAGTATATGCTCACAAAGCTTGATCACAGTGATGCTGAAGCGATACATATAGCATATGGCATATACGAGAAAACCATAAATGGCAATTACAGTATCGCTGATATTAGAAATGCCATAATCGAGGAGCGACAGAAAAAGGTGGCAGAAAAGCCGGTGGAGGAGGTGATTGCGCCGATTTCACAGCCACAGGTCAGAGCAGAGGAGCCTAAGGAGCAGATAAAGCCTACACTGTACGATAAGCTTCGGGTATATCTGCTGGAGCAGCTGGATATCAGGCTGCCGGAGCGAAAGAAGCAGGCGTCAGTGATAGAAAAGTATAAAAAACCGGACATAAACAGAAAATGGTTTAAAAAAGAAAAACGAAAAGAAAATCGTGAAAAGGTAGATGACACCATGCTTATACACCCAAGCTCAGAGGCTGCACCGGAGCCTGTACCGCGTCAGATACACCCCACAGTATGTCTGAGCGATTACAGGGAGCACCCACAGGGCATGCTTTTGTATGAGGGCATGGAAAACCGCAGTAATATAATAATAGACAAAGATTGTACGCGTATTGGTCAGGGCGATGAGGCCGATGCAGTAATAGGCAAGGATACAATAAGTCATTTTCATGCAGTTATAAATAGGGAAAACCAGGAATTTTATCTGGAGGATTTAAACTCTACAAATGGAACCTTTGTGAATAATGAGGTGCTTGCGTACAAGCAGAAGAAGCAGCTCAAGTCAAATGATATCATCAGATTTGCCGATGTTAAGTACCGGTTTGTATAATTGTTGCAAATAAGCTCCTTAAAATTTATAATAAGAAAAAAGTATTTAACAGGAAAATTAAGGAGACTCCACAGATTTGCAGAATATAAAAAGATTTGATGATAAACCATATATGACAATTGGCATAATAGTGGTAAATATAATAGTTTTTGTGCTGATGAGTATATCAGGCAGCACACTTGATGCACAGTATATGGCTGCCCACGGAGCCATGTACCCTGAGTATATAAAGGATGGTCAGTATTGGAGGCTGCTCACTTCTATGTTTATGCATTTTGGATTGATGCATATACTTAACAATATGGTGGTTTTAGGCGCTGTCGGTCAGATAGTCGAGAAGGCTATGGGGCATGTGAAGCTTCTGATTATATTTCTTGTGTCAGGCATGTGTGGAAGTGTATTATCGTACATCGTTATGCTTTATAATAATGACTTTGCGGTATCGGCAGGCGCCTCCGGGGCGATATTTGGTCTGGTGGGAGCACTTGTGTGGATAGTTATAGCAAACAGAGGCTTTTATGAGGGCATCAGCAGACAGCAGGCTGTATTTATGGTTATACTCATGATATACTATGGAGTTTCAACGCAGGGAGTGGACAATTGGGCTCATGGAGGCGGACTCGTAGGCGGATTTGTTATTTCAATTGTTTTATATCGCAAAAAGAGATATAATAAATAAAATATCAACTAAAAATTAATGGTAGGAGAAGCTACATGAAGATAAATATTTATTATGGTGGAAGAGGCTTACTGGATGACCCGACGCTGTATGTGATAAGCAGGATAGAAAATGTGCTAAAGGAGCTCCGCGTAAAGGTGGAGAGATACAATATCTATGAGCACAAAAATGAAATAGCTACATTGCCACAGACCTTTAAGGATGTAGATGGAATCATTCTCGCAACGACGGTTGAGTGGCTTGGTATAGGTGGATACATGCAGCAGTTCCTTGATGCATGCTGGCTCTACGGCGATAAGGAAAAGATAAGCAATACATATATGCAGCCTATTGTTATGTCTACCACATATGGAGAGCGCGAGGCAGAAACCACACTATGCAATGCATGGGAGATACTTGGCGGTCTGCCGTGCTCAGGGTTATGCGGATATGTAGAGGATATTACTACATTTCAGCTCAATAAGGAGTATAATCTCATAATAGAAAAACGCGCGGAGAATCTGTATCGCACGATATCCCAGAAGATTAAGAGCCTGCCTACAAGCAATCAGGCAGTGAAGCAAAGTGTACTCAGGACACAGCAGCTCAATCTCACCCCACAGGAGAGCGAACAGCTGTCGAAGTATGTGTCTGATGATACATATGTAAAGCAGCAGAAGGAGGATATCGAGGAGCTTGCAACCATGTTCAAGGACATGCTCGGGCAGCAGGCATCTACAGATGACATGCCATATATAAAGGAGCTTGAAGCACATTTTATTCCGCTTCGTGAATTCAAAGCCTGCTATTCATTTAATATAGAGGGCATTAAAAATCCATTATATATAAAGGTGGATGAGGATAAGCTGGATATACACTATGGCGAAGAGGATATAGTGGATGTATACGCCAAATTTTCGAAGAGTATTATGGAGTCTATAATAGATGGTCACATGACCTTCCAGAGAGCATTTATGACCGGAGAAATGACAGCAAAAGGCAATTTCAAGACACTGCGCATGCTTGATCAGATATTTCCGTTTTAATGGGCTTTTTGATTTTGAACAGTTACAAAATAATTATATATATGAGGTGACAAAGATGAAAGATGACAACTGTATTTTCTGTAAACTGGCAAATGGGGATATCCCGACCAATTCAATCTATGAGGATGATGATTTCAAGGTAATACTCGATGCAAGTCCTGCTACAAAGGGACATGCACTTATCCTTCCAAAGCAGCATTATGCAAATATTTTTGAGATTGAGGATGAGACACTTGCCAAGGCAGCAAAGCTTGCAAAGAAGATTATGACACACGAGAAAGATGTGCTTGGCTGTGAAGGCTACAACTTGGTACAGAACAATGGCGAGGTGGCAGGCCAGACAGTATTCCATTTCCATATGCACCTGATTCCAAGATATGAGTCAGATGACAACAAAAATGTCATAGAGTGGAATCACAAGGAGTTCACTGATGACGAGATGAAGAAAATCTGCGATGAGATGAGCATGTAATAGCTTCTAATAGTTACACATTATCGAAAAACAAAAAGCTCGGATATGCAAATGTAGTTCATATCCGGGCTTTTTCTTTTTTATAATATGCAATGACGCTTTAAACAGATTCTGACCCTACGACGACTTCTTCACCTGAGAGTTAATCAAATCAATGATAGTAGCGATGGAATCCATCTGACCGCTTTTTGCCATGGCATCCTTATATTTATCCCTGTTGCCGTACACCTCTTTTACTGCGCTAAGCAGAGAATCCTTTGTGAGCTCCTCCTCCTCGATGACATACGAAAAGCCCTGTTTTTTGAAGGATTTTGCATTTAATACCTGGTCTCCGCGGCTGGCAGCAGCAGAAAGAGGAATCAGGATGTTTGGCTTGTGCAGAGCAAGCAGCTCGCAGATGGAGTTGGCTCCGGCTCTTGAAATAGCCATGTCAGCCAGAGCAAACATGTCGGTGAGCTCAGCATTGGCGTACTCAAACTGTGCATAGCCTGTGATTCCGGCAAGCTTGTTGTCCAGATTGCCCTTTCCGCAGAGGTGAATCACATAGAAATCCTTTAGCAGCTCAGGAAGAATCTCACGGACAGCTTCATTAACCTTTTTAGAGCCGAGGCTTCCTCCGATGATGAGGATGACAGGCTTATTGTGGTCAGGAAAATTACAAAGCTTTATGGCATTTTCGGCAACGCCGCTAAAAAGCTCGCGTCTGATAGGTGATCCGGTGAGCACAGCCTTGTCTGCAGGCAGATATTTCATGGTCTCAGGGAAATTGCAGCAGACCTTTTTGGCACCCTTTATGGCGATTTTATTGGCAAGTCCCGGTGTGATATCCGACTCGTGGATGATGGCAGGCACATGGCAGTGCTTTGCGGCAAGCACGACAGGTACGGAAACGAAGCCACCCTTAGAAAATACTACATCAGGCTTGAGTTTTTTCATGAGGCTTACAGCCTGACCGTAGCCCTTTAAAACGCGGAACGGGTCTGTAAAGTTCTTCCAGTCAAAGTATCGGCGCAGTTTTCCTGATGAAATGCCGTGATAAGGAATCTTCTGGGCCTCGATCAGTCCCTTCTCCATTCCGTTTACTGAGCCAATGTATTCGATATCGTATCCGGCCTCCTTAAGTGCCGGCATAAGAGCAATATTTGGAGTGACATGACCTGCAGTACCGCCGCCTGTCATAACTATTTTCTTCATATATATGTATCCTTTCTTGCATTCCTGTTTGTCTCATATTTATATTATACTCAACACAATAAAAGTCAATACCAAGTTACCGGTGAAAGTTTGCCCTGCAATACTAAACAAATGTCGAAACTTGCGACCGATAGGAACTGTTAAGTTCAAGTGAATTGGTTATAATAATCAATAGTACATCATCCTGCGTTATAGGTTAAGTTAAATTTTGAATGATGTATCGGAAAAAGAATAGTAGGGAGGACACATTAATATGGAATTATCAATGGACAATATGGACATCGTGGCAGGAGGCATACTTGCGATAATGCTTGCACTTTTCATGCTGACAGTCATTGTGACCTTGTTCGCACTCTCACACAGGATAAGACTTTTGAGCAACGAGATTTATAAAATAGAAAAACAGGTGAGCGACTACATAGACGAGCTGTCGAGAAGCGAAAGCGACAAGCTGGAGATAGAGCATAAGGCACATCAGAATGGGGTGATTTCATCGGTGCTTCAGGAGATTTTTCCATGAAATTTGACAAAATGCTATTACTGTGATATTATACCGACTGTAACAAAGTTGTAACAAATGCAACATAGGTGTAATAAACGTAACAAAAACAACATATACTACACCATATGGAGGATTATATGAAGCTAAACAAAAAAGTAATCGATAGCATTACGGTCTGTGGACTGTGCGCCATGCTGACGGTTACCGCGGTTACTAACAGCGGACGCTCTGAGGTCAAAGCAGAGGATAAGGTGCTAGCAAACACTGGTTTAGAGCATACTGGTTATAATAGTTATGCTGGCGTGGCAGCGACTCTTTTTGATTATGAGAAGGGTCTCACAGCAGAGAATGCTGTTACAGTAGAAAAAGAAAATGTTGAGATGGTGGCAGCAGCACAGGATGCACAGCAGGAGGTACAGCCACAGCTCACACAGGAGCAGCAGGAATGGCAGACAAAGCTTATGCCAAAAGTTGAAGAATCACTCAACGTAAGAGCACAGGCCGATGAACAGTCAGATATTGTTGGAAAACTATATAAAGGAAGTGTGGCAGACATCGTAGAAAACGATGGCACATGGGCTCACATCAAGTCAGGAAATGTAGACGGATACGTTAATGTTTCTTACTGTGTGACCGGAACTGACGCACTAAGCTATGCTTACGACAGATGCGGAGAAATTGCTACAGTAAATACAGACGGACTTCGTGTGAGAGAGGCAGCAGATACAAACAGCAAGGCCTTAGAGGTAGCTGACCAGGGCAAGACCTATCAGGTGGACCGCGCAGCACAGGCACAGGATGGCTGGATCGCAGTAGTCTGTGATTCACAGACAGGATATATCGCAGCAGATTATGCGACACGTTCCCTCAACACAAGAGTGGGTATCACAATTGAAGAGGAACAGGCTCAGATAGCTGCACAGAAAGAGGCTGAGAGAAAGGCCGCAGAAGAAAAGGCAGCAAAAGAAGCTGCAAAAGCAGCAAAGGAATCAAAGAAAACAGAGACCACACAGGGCGAGGCGGTAAGTGCAGGAGCAGATGACCTGACACTGCTTGCAGCAATCATCGAGTGTGAGGCAGGCGGAGAGAGCTATGAATGTCAGCTTGCAGTAGGAGCGGCAGTCATCAACAGAGTAAAGAGTAGCTCATATCCAAACAGCATCTCAGGTGTTATTTACCAGAAAGGCCAGTTTGGACCGGCATCATCAGGAAAGCTCGCAAGAAAGCTTAGCGGACGCATTTCTTCTTCATGCTACAGTGCAGCACAGGAGGCAATGTCCGGAGTGGACAACACAGGAGGATGTACATCCTTCAATGACCATGGCTCAGGAATATCAATCGGAAATATGAAGTTCAGATAATATACAGCCAATACAAAGAAATAACAAAGAGGCTGCAAATCAACAAAGCTTGTTGGTTTGCAGCCTCTTTAATTATTTGTACGGCGTGGTTTTACAGTCAGAGCGTCAATGCTTCAAACCTCTTGCAACATACCACAAAATAGAGTAAAATGACATCATTATAGCAACCTACAGATATTAATTATAGTAACCTGCATCTATAAACGATGCAAATAAAACCCAGGAGGCAAGAGCAATGCAGTTAAAGGGACGAAACTTTTTAAAACTTATGGATTACACTCCGGAAGAGATTACTTATCTGATTGACCTCTCACAGGAGCTGAAGGAAAAGAAGAAAAAAGGCATAAGACATGATGAACTCACAGGCAAGAATATAGCGCTGATTTTTGAAAAGACCAGTACCAGAACTCGCTGCTCTTTTGAGGTAGCGGCACATGACCTTGGAATGCATGTCACATACCTTGACCCGAGCGGTTCACAGATAGGCAAAAAGGAGAGTATCGCCGATACAGCGCGCGTGCTCGGCAGAATGTTTGACGGAATCGAGTACCGTGGATACGGACAGGAAATCGTGGAGGAGCTGGCTAAATACGCAGGCGTACCGGTATGGAACGGCCTGACAAATGAGTTCCATCCGACACAGATGATAGCAGATATGCTTACAATCCGTGAGCACCTCGGCAGACTCAAGGGCGTGAAATTTGTATACATGGGCGATGCAAGATACAACATGGGTAATTCACTCATGGTCACATGTGCAAAGCTTGGCATGGACTTCGTGGCATGCACAAACAAGAAATATTTCCCAAATGATGAGCTTGTAAAATACTGTAAGGACGTTGCAGAAACAACCGGCGCATCAATCACACTCACAGAGGATGTGGCAGAGGGCACAAAGGACGCAGATGTCATCTACACAGATGTGTGGGTATCAATGGGCGAGCCGGAAGAGGTATGGGCAGAGCGAATTAACGACTTAAAGCCATATCAGGTAAATGCAAAAGCATTTGAAAATGCAAAGGATAGCGCAATCTTTATGCACTGTCTGCCTGCATTCCATGATTTAAAGACCACAATCGGCAAGCAGGTCTATGAGAAGTTTGGACTGAGCGAGCTTGAGGTGACAGACGAGGTATTTGAGTCAGATCGCTCAGTGGTATTTGATGAGGCAGAGAACCGTATGCACTCAATCAAGGCTATCATGCGTGCAACACTTGCTGACTAGTACGGCAAGCAATGACCGCAACAAAAGATTGACGGAAAGCTAAGGAATAAAGTATGAAGGAAGAAATACTTAGACTTCTACGCAGCGCTGACGGCTATATTTCAGGGCAGGAGCTATGCAACCGGTTCGGAGTATCGCGCACAGCCGTGTGGAAGGCCATAAACCAGCTAAAGGAAGCCGGATATGAGATAGAGGCACAACAGAATAAGGGCTACAAGCTCATGGCAGCGCCGGATCTGATGACAGAGGCGGAGATAAAAAGCCTCATGCACACAGACTGGGTGGCAAAGGAAGTGCTGTATTTTGATACAATAGACTCCACCAACATCAAGGCTCAGGAGCTTGCCGAAAAAGGCTATCCGAGCGGCACCTTAGTCGTAGCGGACAAGCAGGAGTCAGGCAAGGGGCGCCGCGGCCGCAGCTGGGTATCGCCGTCCGGCACAGGTATTTTCATGACACTTATGATAAAGCCTGATATCAATCCAAACAATGCATCCATGCTCACGCTTGTGGCAGCGCTTGCTGTCGCAAAGGCAATAACAAGCGTAACCGGCGAGGAAGCCATGATAAAGTGGCCAAACGACATTGTGGTAAACGGCAAAAAGGTGTGCGGCATACTCACAGAGATGAATGCGCAGTTTGATTACATCAACCATATTGTTGTAGGTATCGGTATCAACGTGCATAATGAGAGCTTTCCGGAGGAAATCAGTCAGATGGCGAGCTCACTCATGATAGAAGCAGGTGGCAAAAGATTTCACCGTGCGCAGATAATCGCAGAGACCATGTCATACTTTGAGCAGTATTATGACACATTTTTAAAGACGCAGGACCTTTCAGCCCTCGTCAGGGAGTATGATGAGCTGTTGGTCAACAGGAACAAATCAGTAAGGGTACTGGATCCGAAGGAGCCGTTTGACGGAAAAGCGATGGGCATCACGCCTAAGGGCGAGCTGATCGTGGACACATGGGAATCGCGTAAGCTGGTTTCAAGCGGAGAAGTATCAGTGAGAGGAATATACGGATATGTCTAAAGAGGTAGTACTTTGCGTGTCAAACGCATATCAGAAAAAATATTATCTGAACGAGAATTTTAACGGACTTCCACAGACAATAAGGGACGAGCTCAAAATCATGTGCGTCCTGTATACAGAGGATGTGGGAGGCATACTGGAGCTGGTGTTTGATGAGGACGGAAACCTCGATTTCAGAACATCCTGCAAGGAAAACGACTTTTTTTATGATGAGATAGGAAGCGTGCTAAAGATAAAGCAGTACCGCAACGAGCGAAGAGAACTGCTCGAGTCGATAGAGACGTATTATCGCATAGTATTTTTGGGAGAAGGACTCGAGGAGGAATAACAGATGATCTTAGCACTGGACGTAGGAAATACAAACATAACATGCGGCGTGTTTGATGGTGACAGGATAAAAGCGAGCTTTAGAATTACAACCAAAATGCCACGTACATCGGATGAATACGGCATGCTTCTGAGTACTCTGCTTGAAAGAAATCAGGTAGGCATGGACGACATACATGATGCAATCATCTGCTCCGTCGTACCGAATATCATGCATTCACTGCAGAATGGCCTTATAAAATACTTCAATATCAGGCCGATAATCGTGGAGGCGGGCATCAAAACAGGCATCCGTATCGCCACACCAAATCCGCAGCAAATTGGAGCAGACCGTATAGTAGACGCCGTAGCTGCATATGAATTATATGGAGGACCTGTTTTGGTCATAGATTTTGGCACAGCAACCACCTACGATATGGTCGATGAAAACGGTACCTTCATGGGAGGAATCACAGCACCGGGCATACGTATCTCAGCCAAGGCACTCTGGGAGGATGCGGCAAAGCTTCCTGAGATAGAGATTAAAAAGCCTGATAATATCCTCGGAAAGGACACTATCACCAGCATGCAGGCGGGACTTGTGTATGGACAGATAGGACAGACAGAGTACATCATCAACAAGGTAAAGGAAGAAACAGGCATGTACGATGCAAAGGTTGTAGTGACCGGCGGACTCGGCAGAATAATATCCAATGAGACAGAAAACGTGGATGTATACGATCCGGATCTGACATTAAAGGGCATAAACCTCGTGTATCGCAAGCAGAACCGCAAGGGAGTGAAGTAATAGTATGGATATTCATCAGATACGAAAGCTTCAGATAGGAAGTGTGACACTCCCAAACAACCTGATACTGGGACCTATGGCAGGCGTGACAGACCTGCCATTTCGCTTATTGTGCAAGGAGCAGGGAGCCGGCCTTTTATGTATGGAAATGGTCAGCGCCAAGGCAATTTTGTACAAAAACAAAAATACAGAGTCGCTTCTTTCCATAGATGAAAGAGAAAAGCCTGTTTCACTCCAGATGTTTGGCTCAGACCCGCAGATAATGGCTCAGATAGCAAAGCAGATAGAGGAAAGACCGTTTGACATACTGGATATCAACATGGGCTGTCCGGTGCCAAAAATCGTAAACAATGGTGAGGGCTCGGCGCTCATGAAAAATCCGATTCTTGCAGGTCAGATTATAGAGAGCATAGTAAAAGCGATAGATAAGCCGGTCACCGTAAAAATACGAAAGGGCTTCGATGATGAGCATGTCAACGCAGTAGAGCTGGCGCATGTAGCTGAAGAAAGCGGCGCAAGCGCAGTCGCAGTGCACGGAAGGACCAGAGAGCAGTACTACTCCGGTAAAGCCGACTGGGACATCATAAGGCAGGTAAAAGAGGCTGTCTCAATACCGGTCATAGGAAACGGAGACCTGCTTTGCGCAGAGGATGTCATAAGAATGCAGGAGCAGACAGGCTGCGACGGCTTTATGATAGCCAGGGGAGCGCAGGGCAATCCATGGATTTTCTCACAGATACTGCATTACTTTGAGACCGGCGAGCATCAGGAAAAGCCATCCTTTGAGGAAGTACGCCGGATGATACTGCGCCATGCACGCATGATGATAGAGTTCAAGGGCGAGTACACAGGGATACACGAGATGAGAAAGCACACAGCGTGGTATACGGCAGGATATCCGCATTCATCAAGGCTGCGCGCGGCAGTGAATACGGTGGAGAGCTTAGAACAGCTTGAGGAGCTTTTGTATAAGGAAAAGCTTAAAAATTGAAATCGGTCAAATCCTTGACAGCGTGGGGATTTTCAATTATAATACACGCGTTAAAATAGGCTTTACGATTTAATAAAACAAACTTCCCACATTTAGGGTATTGTGGTTACCGGCCGAGCATACAGTTTATTCCTCAGAAAAATATGAAGTTAACCACGGGAACGAATCGCGGATAGAGGGTTTTTCTTTGCTGCGGGGTTTCCGTTGCCGGGGGTTATGGAAACCCGTGGCAGTTCATATTTTGTCTTCGGAATATACTGTATACTTTCCGGTATATTAAGTCTTTGAAGTGGGAAGTTTCATTTTAGCAAATCAACATAATAAAATAAAAGGAAGATAGAAGGGTAAGAATCATGGATAACAAGAAAAATATTCTGACATATGCAGGTCTTAAGAAGCTCGAGGATGAGCTTGAGCAGTTAAAGGTTGTTAAGCGTAAAGAGGTTTCCCAGAAGATCAAGGAGGCTCGTGAGCAGGGTGATTTATCTGAGAATGCTGAGTATGATGCAGCTAAGGATGAGCAGCGCGATATCGAGGCTCGTATTGAGGAAATCGAGAAAATCCTTAAAAATGCAGAGGTTGTTGTTGAGGAGGAGGTTGACCTTGACAAGATTTCTATCGGATGTAAGATCCGCATCTTAGATTGTGAGTTTGATGAGGAGCTTGAGTACAAAATTGTTGGTTCAACAGAGGCAAACAGCTTAAAGGGCAAGATTTCAAACGAGTCACCTGTAGGTAAAGCTCTTCTTGGAAAGAAAGTCGGAGATACTGTAACTGTTGAGACTCAGGTAGGAGAGCTCACATACAAGGTACTCGAGATCCAGAGAGCAGAAGAGAACTAAAAGAGGTAAAAAATGGCAAATCAGAATAATAACAAGGGTGGACAGCAGCAGGACGTAAACCAGCTCCTTAAGGTCCGCCGTGAAAAATTACAGAATTTACAGGAAGCAGGAAAGGATCCCTTCCAGATTACAAAGTACAATGTCACTCATCACAGCAGCGATGTAAAGGAGCTTTACAATGCTCATGAGGCTGAGATTCTCGGTGATAGAAAGGCTCCGGATGTTGAGGGCTTGGATGACGCTGCAAAGAGAGAGGTAATCAACAACGATTACAACGAGAGAAGAGAAATCATGGATGCAAAGCCAATCGAGGTAAGCATCGCAGGACGTATGATGTTCAAGCGTGTCATGGGTAAGGCTTCTTTCTGCAATATTCAGGACTTAAAGGGCAATATCCAGGTATATGTGGCAAGGGACAATATCGGAGAAGACTCATACGCAGACTTCAAGAAATCAGACATCGGTGATATCTACGGTGTAAAGGGCTTCGCCTTCAGAACAAAGACAGGCGAAATCTCAATCCATGCAGAGGAGATAACACTCCTTTCAAAATCACTCCAGATACTCCCGGAGAAGTTCCATGGACTGACAGACACAGACACCAGATACCGTCAGAGATATGTAGACCTTATCATGAATCAGGAGAGCAAAGAGGTATTTATCAAGCGCTCACAGATACTCAAGGAAATCCGTAACTTCCTTGCAGGTCGTGATTTCATGGAGGTTGAGACACCTATGCTTGTTTCAAACGCAGGTGGTGCCGCAGCAAGACCATTCGAGACACACTACAACGCATTGAACGAGGATGTAAAGCTTCGTATTTCCCTTGAGCTTTACTTAAAGAGACTCATCGTCGGAGGACTTGAGCGAGTATACGAGATCGGACGAGTTTTCCGTAACGAGGGTGTAGATACACGTCACAACCCTGAGTTCACACTTATGGAGCTTTATCAGGCATACACAGACTACGAGGGCATGATGGAGCTGACAGAGTCAATGTTCCGTTACCTCGCTGAGAAGGTATGCGGTTCGACAAAAATCTCATACAACGGCGTGGAAATCGACCTTGGAAAGCCATTCGCAAGAATGACAATGATAGACGCAATCAAGAAATACGCAGGCGTAGACTTCGACCAGGTACCTGATGATGCAGCCGCAAAGAAGCTTGCAGACGAGCATCATATCGAGTATGAGGAGCGTCACAAGAAGGGTGACATCGTAAACCTCTTCTTCGAGGAGTACTGTGAGAAAGAGCTTATCCAGCCAACATTTATCATGGATCACCCAATCGAGATATCACCTCTCACCAAGAAGAAGCCAAGCGACCCTACAAAGGTAGAGCGTTTTGAGCTGTTCTGTAATACATGGGAGATGTGTAACGCATACTCAGAGCTCAACGACCCAATCGACCAGCGTGAGCGTTTCGCAGCACAGGATGCCAACGCAGCAGCAGGCGATGATGAGGCAGAGCACACTGATGAGGACTTCCTCAACGCACTTGAAATCGGTATGCCGCCAACAGGTGGAATCGGATACGGAATCGACCGTCTTGTAATGCTTCTGACAGATAGCCAGGCAATCAGGGACGTATTACTGTTCCCGACAATGAAGTCCTTAGATGGTGTAAATAAGAAAAATGATGTAAATAATACAGCTTCTGAAGCACCTGAAAAAAATGTAAAAACTGAGTCCGAAAAGATTGATTTCTCCAACGTAAAGATTGAGCCAATCTTTGAAGAGATGGTGGATTTCGATACATTCAGTAAGTCTGATTTCAGAGCAGTTAAGATTTTAGCTTGTGAAGCAGTACCGAAGTCAAAGAAGCTTCTGAAGTTTACATTAGATGATGGAGAACGCAAAGACCGTGTGATTTTAAGCGGTATTCACGAGTATTACGAGCCGGAAGAACTGGTTGGTAAGACAGCAATCGCTATCGTGAACCTGCCACCGAGAAAGATGATGGGAATTGACTCCGAGGGTATGCTGATTTCAGCAGTACACGAGGAAGACGGTCACGAAGGACTGAACCTTCTGATGGTTGATGACCACATTCCGGCAGGTGCAAAGCTCTATTAAGATGATGTAAAGATGTACCGTTTTAAAAAATAAACGGGACGTACTTCATTTGATAAAAAACTGAAAAAACAGCGATTTACATCAAACTTACATCAATTGATGCAGAAATCGGTGCAAGCAAGAAAAAATCGCATATTTTAAAGATATATGGGCAGTTCCATTGCGGAATTGCCCATTTTCAAAATGAGAGAAAAACAAATCGGTATTTATCATTTGTTAAGGAGGAATAGTAAATGGTTGGAAGAATTTATCACGTTGGATTAACCGTTTCTGATTTGGATCGCTCGATTGCTTTCTACAGAGATATTCTTGGGCTTGAATTTCAGGGCGAAATCCTTATGGAAGGCGAAGAGACAGATAAAATGTTCCGTAAGGAAAATTGTAAAGCAAGGGTTGCATATTTGAATGGTTCGAAGGCTCTTGAAACACCACCTGTTGAATTGATTCAGTTTGTAGATAGCAAAATCCATAAAGAGCAATCAGACTTGTTTACGACATCTATCTCAGAAGTATGCTTTTACACGGATGACATTGATTCTGTCTACAAAACCCTTATCGAAAATCATGTGGAGTGTTTGTCTGAACCGCAGCATTTTGATTTCAGGGCAGATGGATTTGGGGAAAGCAGAGCGTTTTATTTCAGAGACCCGGATGGAATCATTCTTGAGATGATGCAGCCTTTGTAAAAGGACAATAATCAGAATTTGCGAGGGAACTTAGATGGTATTCGAAAAAATTGATAGAAGTAGTTGGAAACGGAATGAGTATTTTGAACATTACTTTACGAATATACCTTGCACATACAGTATGACTGTTAAATTGGATATTACACAAATAAAAAAGAAACGAATGAAATTATACCCTGCGATGCTTTATTATCTTGCAACGATTGTAAACCGTCATTCAGAGTTTAGAACGGCAATTAATCAGGAGGGTGAACTGGGAATATATGACGAGATGATACCCAGCTATACCATATTCCATGAGGACACAGAGACATTTTCCAACCTTTGGACACCATACATACCAGATTTTGAAGCATTTTCTATGGCGTATGCGAATGATATGCAACGGTATGGAAGCAATTATGGAATGATAGGAAAACCAGATGTACCCGAAAATGTTTTTAATGTATCGATGATACCATGGTCAACCTTCGATGGCTTTAATCTGAATTTGCAGAAAGGATATGATTATTTGATTCCTATTTTTACGATGGGGAAATATTACAGAGATGATGAAAAAATCATACTTCCTCTCGCCATCCAAGTGCATCATGCAGTGTGTGATGGATTTCATATCTGCCGGTTTGTCAATGAACTGCAAGAATTGATAAATAGTTAACTTCAAGTTTACCAAGCCCTTTGAGAGAGGATAAATCCTTTTCTCAAAGGGCTTTTTAATTTTACCGACATTCGTAAACTACAAGTAAAAGCCAAAACTTCATATACTCTAATCACAGAGGAAGTGGAGGTTTTGATATGAGTAACAGCTTAGCGACAGTACATCCCGAATTGGTTGCCGAGTGGTCGGAAAAGAATTTGCCACTGACACCGGACAGCATAACTTTCGGCTCGAATAAAAAGGTATGGTGGAAAGGTGCTTGCGGTCACGAATGGGAAACAAGTATAAAGGCACGTTCCAGTGGCGAGAAATGCCCCATATGCTCCGGTGCGAGAGTGATTGCAGGTATTAACGATTTGGCGACATTAGAGACATTATTGGTAAAGCAGTGGTCGAAAAAGAATAAGATAAAACCGACAGAGGTTTCTATTGGTTCTCATAAGAAAGTGATTTGGAGATGTGAGAAAGGACACGAGTGGGAAGCTGCCGTTAAGAGCAGGACAATAAATAAAACAGATTGCCCGTATTGCTCCCATAACAAAGTGTTGGCAGGATTTAATGACCTTGCAACACTTCTGCCGGATATAGCAGCCGAGTGGTCGGACAGAAATTATCCGTTACTTCCAACTCAGGTTACGGTCTTTGCCAATCGTAAGGTTTGGTGGAAGTGTAAGAATTGCGGCAAAGAGTGGAACACCCTTATTTCTACCCGTTCCGGTGGGAGTAAATGCCCGTATTGCAGTGGGTACATATTCCTGAAAGGATTTAATGATTTGCAGACAACACACCCTGAAATTGCTTCGGAGTGGTCGGAGAAGAACTTGCCATTGAAGCCTGATGAAGTAAATGCAAAGTCGAGGAAAAATGTCTGGTGGAGATGCGGTAAATGCGGTAACGAGTGGAAATCAGTTATCAATGCTCGTGTGAAAGGTACGGTATGCCCCGTTTGTGCGGAGAGAGAAGTTCTTGCCGGATATAATGATTTGGCGACGACAGATAATCAGCTTCTCAGTGAATGGGATTATGAACAGAATAAATTGAAGCCGACAGAAGTATCACGAACTTCAGCAAAGAGAGCGTGGTGGAAATGCAGGCACGGTCATTCGTGGAGTATGAAGATAAATGAAAGAACGATATTGAATAAAGGCTGCCGAATTTGTGAGCAAGAATATTTGTCATTGTTTCCTGCTTTGGCTGTCAGCTATTATTCTAATAAGAAAGGCTTGAAAGCAGAACTTGGTTCTGACCGATTGCTTGGAGTTCCGCTTGAAACATACATACCTTCAGAAAAGTTGGCTATTGAGTCAGGAAGTGCCGATGAGAATATAGAAATAATGAAAGCATATATGTGCAAGCAAAGAGGAATAAGGCTGATTAAGCTGCCGATGAAAGGCACAGAACTGGATTATGCCAATAGCTTAAAGAAAGCTTTTCAGAGCGTACATATATTTATTTCTTCTGATACAGAGGAAGATGTGGAGATAATCAAAAATACATTTGAAAGATGGAGGGATAGCCAATGAGAGAGAAAACCTATCATCTATACTTAAATGAAGAAGAACGAAGCCGAGTGATACAATCGCTCATTGAATTGAAGAACAATTTAGCAGCTCAGGGACGATACACCGACGCAGTAGATAATGTTCTATGTAAAGTGCTTGAAGCAAAGAAAAAGAAATTGAAAATTGAATACATTTAGAACGTTGATTTGCCGTCTGTTTCCTAACCGGAGCAGGCGGCTTTTTTTATTTCAAAAAATTTTTCAAAAAAATTTTCGGAAAAGCGGCGATTTTGGGTGTGCATTTCATACCCCTTTGTCCAAATGAGTGAAGGGGTTCATTCCGGATAGCAAAAACGGAAGCCTTTTCGCTTGAAAATTGAATAAGTCATTCACTAAGACTTTATTTCTGATGATAGCCACTTTAGCAGGTACGCCGTAATTTTTCTTTTTCAGAATAGCGAGAACTCCGGCTATGAGTATCGGGTTGCCCCTGATATGGCGATGACAGTCAGAATGATAATGATACTTCTCTACGGAGCTGGCGGAGTACCCGGCAGAGGTTAGAATCCTATGATGCAGATAAGCAGTCTGTTCCTTAGTGATTTCCCATAAGCATTTTGCTTGGCAAGGGGTGTTGAGAACAAATATTGCTATGACCGATTAGGAAATGAGTCGGTCAGGTACATAGCCATAATGCGGTGGCTATGAATTTTCAGAAAGGAGGGCAAAAAGAAGTGTCAAACTGTAAAACGATTTCCGTATGTAACCAGAAAGGCGGAGTCGGAAAGACCACCACAACAGTTAATCTCGGAGTCGGGCTTGCAATGCAGGGCAAGAAAGTATTGCTCATAGACGCAGACCCGCAGGGCGATTTAACGACTTGTCTTGGTTGGCAGGATACAGACGGCTTGGGTATCACGCTTGCAACGAAACTCACAGATGTAATCAATGAAACGATGACAGACCCTATGGTTGGTATCCTGCACCACGAAGAAGGTGTTGACCTTGTTCCGGCAAATCTTGAGCTTTCAGCAATGGAATTTAACCTTGTGAACGCAATGAGCAGAGAAACTACACTCAAGAATTATCTGAGTCAAGTGAAGAACAGATATGATTATGTAATTATAGACTGTATGCCTTCACTTGGTATGGTTACTCTTAATGCTTTATCGGCGGCAGACAGTGTTATCATTCCGGTTCAGGCTCAGTATTTGCCTGCAAAGGGAATGGCACAGCTTGTGCAGACCATTTCAAAAGTAAAGAAGTATATCAATCCGGATATTAAGATAGATGGTATGCTACTTACTTTGGTGGATAGCCGAACAAACCTTGCAAAGAGTACGGTGGAAGCACTCAGGGCGAATTTCGGTAATCAGATAAGAATGTATCGAACACAAATCCCGATTGCCGTAAAAGCCGCTGAAACTTCTTCCAAAGGCAAGAGCATTTATGCTTATGAGCCAAACAGCACAGTGTCTAAGGCATACGCTGAATTTACAAAGGAGGTGTTAGCCGATGGCAGGAAGAAAGAGCGACTTCACTCTCACGAAGCTCGATGATTTATTTACCACGCAGGCACAGAGAGATGAAGAACAGCTTTCAAAAATCCGAGATATTCCATTGGAGCTGATTGATGATTTTCCCGACCACCCGTTTAAGGTCAGGGACGATGAAGATATGATGCAGCTTGTGGAGAGTGTCAAGGAAAGAGGAGTGATTACTCCGGCAACGGTAAGGCAGAAAGAGGACGGCAGATACGAACTTGTTTCAGGACACAGAAGAAAGCGAGCTTGTGAGCTGGCAGGATTTGAAACACTGAGAAGTGAGATTGTAGACCTGAACAGAGATGAAGCGACCATTTTAATGGTTGAGAGCAATTTTCAGAGGTCAGAGATATTGCCGAGTGAAAAAGCCTTTGCGTATAAAATGCGTTTGGAAGCAATGAAAAGGCAGGGACAAAGAACAGATTTAACTTCTACACCACTGGTGGAGAAGTTGGCAGGTAAAGATGCCCTTTCGGTTTCTCGTATTGGAGAAGAAGTAGGGGAAAGTCGTGAACAAATACGCAGGTATATTCGCCTGACAAACCTTGTTCCTGAACTGCTTGAATTTGTTGATGAGGGGCGTATTAAAATGCGTCCTGCCGTGGAACTTTCTTATCTTGATGAAGATTGCCAGCGTGATGTGGTTGACGAAATCGACCTAAATGACGCAACCCCGTCACACGACCAGACAATCCGTATGCGAAAGTTATTCAACGAGGGCAACCTTACAACCGAAGCAATCCACGCTGTTATGTCTGAGGAAAAGCCGAACCAAAAGGAAAAAATCGTGTTGAGGGGCGACAGAGTAAGACAGCTTATCCCGAAAAACATTCCCGTCAGTCAGACGGAGGATTTTGTCTGCAAAGCATTGGAGCATTACAACAAGTTTTTGCGTAATCGTGCAGAACGTGACAGCAGATAGCCTGAGTTACAGTTCCCCTTTCTCACACTCTAACCCCTTAGTTATACTTCTACCTACCGAAAATGATATATATTATCTCACTTGAATATAACTATCTCAAAGTATATGTCTATCTCTAAGGGGCAATCGCACAGTATGAACGGACTGGAGGTGTATGGTAAAATGAAAAATTAACGAAAAATCCGCATTTGTTTTTCGGCAGGTAAATCTTGTCGTAAGAGAAAATCCACAAAGGCACATCGTAGAGATACGGTGTGTTTTTCAATTTTTACAGGAGGAAACGCAATGATAAAGTCAAAATTCAAAAGAGTCACGTCGCTTTTCTTGGCGACCCTTATGTGTGTGACCACTTTTGCAGGCATTGGCTCGACAACAGCATATGCTGCTTCGGGAGAAAAAGCCGATGTTTATATGGTCGATTTCCCTCGTGATGGCGATGCTAATTACGATGGGGTATGGGGACATAGCAATTTGACCTTGAAAAATGGTTGGCATACCGGACGTTCCAATTTTACCAATCTTAAGGCTATTGGCTCATACTCAGGCAATGTTGCTTATTGTATTGAGCCTGGAATTTCGCTCAAGGTCGGTCAGACAATGAATAAGTATGACGAAAATTATTTTAATAACCTTGCATCCAACGGGGTTATTTCCGGAGATGAAATCCGTCTTTTCGTTGGTCGTATTTTACAGTATGGCTATCGTGGGACAATCTCGACATCTTGGAGGTCACAGAATGAAGTAGCAGCAAACAGCATTGCACAGGCTTATGCCACACAGCTTCTTATCTGGGAAACTGTTATCGGAGAGCGTGATGTGAACTTCAATCATGTAGCAGCCAGTGGTTGCAGCAATGTGAAAGATGTCATCAATGCAAAGCATCCGCTTCGCAATAAGATTTTCAGTTATTACAACAGTATGGTGCAGAGTGTACAGAACCATGCGACCATACCGAGTTTTTGTAATAAATCATCCGGTTCGGCAAAGACAATAGAACTTGAGTGGAACGGAAGCAAGTACACAACTACTCTGACAGATTCCAATAATGTGCTGTCCAAATATAATTTCAAGGCAAGCATCAGTGGAGTGAGCTTTTCAGTGAATGGTAACAAACTTACGGTTTCTATGGATACAGCACCGAGTAAGGAATTTACCATTACCGCAACCAAGAAAAATGCAGTCCGCAGAGGTGTGGTTGTATGGTCAGAGGGCAAACACGGTCAGAATTCCAGTGTGCAGGATGTTGTCAGCTATGCTCAGGAAGTAAGCGACAGTATCAACGGTTATGTGAAGATGAAAGTCAGCTATGGTTCTTGTCAGATTGTAAAGACCAGTGAGGACGGCAAGGTTGACGGTATTAACTTCACGATTACCGGAAACGGTATCAATCAGACGGTTACAACAGCCAATGGCGGTAAGTTCCAGATTGATAACCTTATGCCGGGTATCTATACTGTAACCGAGCAGGCATACGATAAGTACGAGCCGCAGGAAACACATAGAGTTACTGTTGTAGCAGGACAGGTTGCAAAGGTCAATTTTAATAACAAATTGAAGCGTGGCGACCTTCAGGTAGTGAAGTCCTCAGAAGATAATCTTGTTGAAGGTATGAAGTTCCATCTTTTCGGTACTTCTCTTTCCGGTGCTGCTGTTGACCAGTATGCAGTTACAGACAAAAACGGTGTGGCAACTTTCAAAGATGTGCTTATCAGTGGTTCTGAACCATATACTCTTGAAGAAGTGGACACAGCTATCCGTTATGTTGTACCGAAAAATCAGACTGCACCAGTGAAGTGGAAAGAAGTAACCACAAGAAACTTCAATAACATTTTGAAGAAATTTACTGTAACAGTAACAAAGAGCGACGCTGAGAAAGGCGAAGCACAGGGCAATGCCAAACTTTCGGGAGCAGTTTATGGTATCTATAAGGGCGAAACGCTTGTAGATAAGTATGTTACTGATGAAAACGGTCAGTTCACTACTAAAGAATATGTTTGTGATACCGACTGGACAATCCGAGAAATTACACCGTCAGAGGGATATTTGCTTGATAAGACTATCCATGAAGTAGGTGCAGACCCGAAACTTTATGAGGTGGAACACAACCTTACTTCCAATGATGTAACCGAGCAGGTAATCAAAGGCAATGTGGCTATCATCAAACATACCGATGACGGAGAAACAAAGATTGAAACACCTGAAAAGGGTGCTTCCTTTGAGATTTACCTGAAATCTGCCGGAAGCTATGACGCAGCCAATAAAGACGAGAGAGATACTATCGTATGCGATGAAAATGGCTTCGGTCAGACAAAAGATATGCCGTATGGTATTTATACCGTACACCAGACTTCCGGTTGGGAAGGCAGAGAGATGATGGACGATTTTGATGTGTTCATTTCACAGAACGCACAGACCTACCGTTATCTTATCAATAACCGTAACTTTGAGAGCTTTGTCAATGTAGTCAAGGTGGACGCAGAAAGCGGAAAGAGTATTCCGTATGCAGGAGCAGGATTTAAGATTTACGACCCACAGGGCAATCAGGTCAAAATGACCTTTACTTATCCGACACCGACCACGATTGATGTGTTCTATACCGACGCAAATGGTTCTCTTGTAACACCTGAGAAATTAGATTACGGCAAGGGATATTCCATCGTAGAGGTACAAGCTCCATACGGATATGTACTTGATGATACTCCGGTATATTTTGATATTACCGAAGAAAATTCCACAGAGGAAGGCGGCGTAACTGTTGTGAAAGTCAATAAGCCGAATATGGCACAGAAAGGTACTATCACGGTTGAAAAGACCGGAGAAGTATTTAGTGGTGTCAATGTAAGTGGTTCTGAGGACAGTGATGTTATCTATCAGCCTGTTTATGAAGTGGCAGGACTTGAGGGTGCAGTTTATGAAGTCCGTGCTGCGGAAGATATTAGTACACCGGATGGTACACTCCGCTATTCAAAGGGCGAAGTGGTAGATACTATCACAACAAGCTCCGATGGATTTGTGAAGAGCAAAGAGCTTTATCTCGGAAAATACGAAGTCAAGGAAATTACCGCACCTTATGGAATGGTAATCAGTGGCGAAACACATACGGTTGAGCTTACTTACGCAGGTCAGAATATCTCTGTTACCGAAACTTCCACATCGTTCTATAACGAAAGACAGAAAGTTCAGGTAAGCCTTGCAAAAGCCATTGAAAAGGACAAGACATTTGGTATTGGCGATAACGGAGAAATCAAAAATATCAGCTTTGGTCTTTATGCCGCAGAAGATATTGTATCTGCAAGCGGTACCGTTATTCCGGCTGATGGACTGATTGAGATTGTCAGCGTAAATGAAAATGGAACTGCTGTTATGAAGTCAGACCTTCCGTTTGGCAAATACTATGTCAAAGAGATTGCAACCGATGAGCATTATATTCTCTCTGATACGAAGTATCCGGTTGTATTTGAATACGCAGGTCAGGATACCGCAACGGTTGAAATCAAAGTAAATGACGGAAAAGAAATCAAGAATGAACTTATCTATGGTTCTGTATCAGGTAAGAAGATTGACGAGAATGGAGAAGCACTTGAGGGTGCTGTTATCGGTATCTTCAAAGCCGAAGAAACAGAATTTACAAAGGATACTGCACTTCTGACGACTACCTCTGCAAAAGACGGTAGTTTCTCTTTTGCAAAAGTTCCTTATGGCAAATGGATTGTAAGAGAAATCGAGCAGCCAAAGGGATTTGTTCTTGATGAAAAAGCGTATGAGGTCAATATCAGCAAAGCCGAGCAGGTAGTTGAAATTGAGATTGTCAATGAGTATGTTCACGGCAATATCAGACTCACGAAGGTGGACGCTGAATATCCGGATAACAAGCTTACGGGTGCAACCTTTGAGGTATATAAGGACACCAATGAGAATGGAAAGATTGATGATGGCGATGAACTTATCGGAAATCTTGAAGAAACCGAAACCGGAATTTATGAGATGAAAGAGCTGCTTTACGGAAAATATATTGTCCGTGAAACAAAAGCACCGGAGGGCTTCCTGCTTGATAAGGGAGAATACTCTGTTTTCATTGAGAAAGACGAAACAACTTATTCCGTTGAGAATAAGGCTGGAGTTGGATTTATCAATGAAGCTATGCGTGGAACACTGAAAATCGTCAAGACATCTTCAGACGGTAAGGTCAAAGGTTTTGCGTTCAGAGTAACCGGAGCAAACGGGTATGATATGACATTTGAAACAGATAAGAATGGCGAAATCGTGATTGAGGGACTTCGTATTGGCGAATATACCGTATCAGAAGTGGCAAACAATGCGTCTGCCGCATATATCACACCTGCCGACCAGAATGTTACTATCAAACTTGATGAAACAGCCGTTGTAAAAATGCACAATGAGTTAAGAGATACGCCGAAAACAGGAGATGATACCAATATGAAACTTTGGTATGTCCTTGCCGGACTTTCTGCTGTCGGTATCGCTGTAACTTCTGTTGTTGCACACAAAAAGAAGAAAAAGGAGAGTAACGAGTAATGGAAGCAAAGACAATTATCGCTATCGCATTAGTCGCCGTTATTGTCGGCGGCTTTATCTTTCTTCAGGTTAAAAACCGTAAGAAGTAAGTAACAAGCGAACATTAACCAGTCGGGGCAGAGCGTAAAAACTCTGTCCCTTTAATTTTTTGGAGGAACATTATGAAACAACAGAAAACGGTGGAGAGCCGAGTGCTTGAAATCTTAAAGGAATGCCCGATGTCGAGGTATGATGATATGCTTCTCATTCTGCATTATTACAACCAATACGGATATATACCTGCCGGAAATCTTCCGCTTGAGGATATTGTATTTAATTACCGAGCATACGGACTTCCTTGTTTTGAAACCATACGCAGGGCAAGGCAGAGAGTACAGTCCCTTTTTCCTGAGTATTCACGTAATCCGCAGAAAGAAGAACAGAGCGGCAGTATTTCTATTGTAATCAACATTAGCTAAGGAGGTATTTTCGTGAAAGACAAAGCAACTTTTCAGAATAAGGTCAAGGTGCTGAATAAACTCTTTGACTCCGGTTGTGATACGGAGAAAAAGTTGCAGCAGCTTGATATGGAAGCAATCCTGAAAATCCCGAATATCACGATTCCTGATATGGGTGTGATTATGGAGCTTCAGAAGAATACAAAGTCCGGTAAACTCTTTTCGTATTTGGGCGGCGGTTCTGATGAAGCAACAAAAATGAGAGGTAAGGAAAATGAAGCAACAGGAGAATAGAGCAGAGCCGCAGGAAAAGCAAATTCGATTTATAGACAGTCATTACAATTTGAAATTCTATATTCCCGATGGAGGGAAAATCAGGATTACTTTTCGTGATGGACACACAGCAGACAGAGTGTGCAAGTGTATTGATGACTACCATTTGTACGTCGGAAATTGCTGCTATCATATATGCGAGTTTGCTGAAAAAATGGAGCTTAGTGGAAGCAAAGTTGAACCTGTCAATCAATCCGAACCGTCAAAAAACAAGACCAGAAACAGAGAAAAACAGCGATAAGGAGGTGCAAAAGTAATGGCACGAAAATATGACCTTATTTCTGAGCTTTACAACCGCACCTGCAAAACGGTTGTGTCAAATCCTCAGAACTGGCAGGCATTCTTAGCTTCGGCTTGCCGAAATTATAAGTTACGCTATGACGAACAGCTTCTTGTATATGCACAGCGACCAGATGCAACAGCGGTTCTTGAGATAGAGCAGTGGAACAAAATTTTTGGCAGATGGGTCAACCGAGGTGCTAGAGGTATTGCTGTTTTTGCTGATGAAAACCGTTCACGGCAAAGACTGACACATTACTTTGACATTTCAGATACTCACGAAAGCAGATATTCAAGAACAGTCCCGATTTGGGATATGCGTCAGGAATACGAAGCTGATGTGATTGAAACATTGGAAAGCACTTTCGGAGAGATTGAGAATAAGAGCAGTCTTGCCGAAGCAATTATGGGAGCAGCAAGAAATGCGGCAGAGGATAATATCCCTGATTATCTGCAAGACCTTTACTATGCAACCGAGGGCAGTTCCTTTGAGGAAGTGGAAGAGGATATTGTGGCTTTCATTTATAAAAATGTCGTGACAAATAGTGTGGCATATATGATGATGTCAAGGCTTGGCGTTGATACGGACGGTTATTTTGAACTTGATGATTTCAGAGATGTTACTAACTTCAATACGCAGGAAACACTCAATGCACTTGGATTTGCTACCAGTGATATTGCAGAAATGGGATTGACGGAAATATCTAAAACAATTACTGCACTCAACCGTCAAAATCGCATAATTGTCGGTCAGGACAGAAATGAATACAATAAGGTTGAAAATAACGACGAAAGGAGTTTGGACAATGAACGAACTGACCTACACGATGGTGGGCGATTACAGCCTTCCGAACCTGAAACTTCCCCAGCAGCCGGAAGTGACGCTGGGCAGATACGCTCAGATGAGGAGAGAGTTTCTGAAGGAACATCACAGAGTCCTTTACTACAATCTCCTGACGAGGGGCGAACTGACACAGCACTTGGCGGAAGTGGAACAGAGAGCCAGCAAGATGGAGGAAACAATCCTGAGCCAGATGGCACAGAAAGAGGGAGTGACCGAACAGATGAAAGCGGAGGATATGATGAAATGGGTTCGTCTGATGAACTCCCTTCGCAGCTCGGCACAGGAAATCGTGAAAGCGGAAGTGATATTCGCTTAGAGTATTACGATAGAACGCACGAGGATAAAAGCCTTCCGTTCTTTGGACGTGATGAAGTAATCAATGAAATTCTCAGAACGACACCACATTTGTCAGCAAGTCTGGAAGAAATCAAAGATTATTATGAACGTAATCCTGATAACAAAGACCGCACAGAGTATGTAAAGAGTATTTTCAATAATGATTATACCGAACTTACTTTAGAGGATGGCAGGACAGTAGGGTACAAGACCTTTGAAAACGTTCTGCATTTGTGGGAGGGCAAATACGACAGCAGAACCGCACAGAGCTTTTATGATTGGGCTGTTATTGCCCGACATTTTGAAGCTATGCGATTACTGGGAGAATTAAGTGACAGCATAAAACCATTACCGTCAATGGACGGTCAGATGACATTCATATTAGACGGTCGGGCAGAGGAAAAGAAAACCTCTGCCTTTACTTTTTCTCAGGAGATTATCGACGCTGTTCTTGCGAATGGAAGCGGATTTTCTGAGGGAAAAATGCGTATCTATGAGCAGTTTGAAAAAAGCCTTTCTGCAAAAGAAAATGCCGACTTCTTGAAAAATGAATACGGTTGGGGCGGTTCTTATCCCGTCATAATCGGAGCAGGCATTGATGAGAGCCACGATGGAAAAGGTATTACGATTACGAAAGGTATCGGTAAAGAGAAGCCACATATCACGCTTTCGTGGTCGCAGGTGGAGAAGCGTATCGGGGAACTTATCCGAATGGACAGATACTTAAATCCAAAGGAAAAAGAACACTATCCTCAGTGGCTCGAAAGCCAAGAGGAACGCAGAGCCAAAATCGAGGAAACGAAAAGAAACCGTGAGATACTCTCTAATGCACCACCGGAGCAGGAACTAGCCGAAAAAGAACCTGAAGAAGCGGAAATATCGCAAGATGTGAAATATGAATATCATCTTGGCGATAAGGTGTATATCGGTGCTTCTGAGTACGAAATCTTATCTGTTGATGATGAGAGAGTAATGCTCTATGACTATGATATGCCACTGTTCAATAAGGAATTTTCACGCACAGAGTTTGACAGAAAAGTGCGTGAGAATCCGATGAATGAGCATTTGATTGTAAAGGAAGAACCTGCCGAAGAAAGAAATGAAAAAGAGCCTGAGCCGGTAGTTCCGGCTTGGGAGCAGAAGAAAAAGGTCAAAGGCTTTGACCTGCACCCTGATGTGCCTATGGCAGACCGTCATACCTTTAATCTCAGAGAAAATGAGGTTGAAACGGTAGGTAAAAAGGAACGCTTCCGCAGAAATATTATGGCGATACAGCTTCTCAAAAAATGTCAGGAAGAAAACAGATTTGCCACGCCTGAAGAACAGATTGTTTTATCAAAGTATGTCGGTTGGGGTGGACTTTCAGAAGCCTTTGATGAAAATAATTCAGCGTGGGCAACTGAATATCTGGAACTTTCTTCGGTATTAACACCAGAGGAATACGCTTCGGCAAGAGAAAGCACATTGACTGCGTTCTACACGCCGCCCGAAGTTATCACAACCATTTATAAGGCAATGGAGCAAATGGGCTTTAAGGAGGGCAATTTGTTAGAGCCGTCCTGCGGTATTGGTAATTTCATCGGTATGCTGCCTGACTCAATGCAGGATAGTAAGATTTATGGTGTGGAACTTGATACGATTTCCGCAGGCATTGCACAGCAGCTTTACCAGAAAACAACCATTGCGGCACAGGGATTTGAAGAAACCAATTTACCGGACAGCTTCTTTGATGGCGTTGTCGGAAATGTGCCTTTTGGAGATTTTAAGGTATCGGATAAAAGGTATGACAAGCATAAGTTCCTGATACACGATTACTTTTTTGCAAAGTCCCTCGATAAGTTAAGACCCGGCGGTGTGATGGCTTTTGTAACGAGCAAAGGCACAATGGACAAGGAAACTTTAGCAGTACGAAAGTATATTGCACAGAGAGCAGAGCTTCTTGGAGCAATCCGATTGCCGAATAATACCTTTAAGGGTAATGCAGGAACGGAAGTCGTTTCGGATATTCTTATCCTGCAAAAGCGTGACAGACTGATAGATATTGAGCCGGATTGGGTTCATCTTGATACCGATGAGAACGGAATTAAGATGAACTCTTATTTTGTGCAGCACCCCGAAATGATACTTGGAGAAATGAAAATGGTATCGGGGCGTTTCGGTATGGAAGCAACTTGTGTGCCGTATGAAAATGCAGACCTTGCAGCACAGCTTGATGAAGCAGTAGCAAACATTCACGGAGAAATCACGGAATATGAAACTGAGGAAGAACTGGAGGAGGAAGATAATTCTATTCCGGCAGACCCGACAGTGAGAAACTTTTCTTATACGGTGGTGGGCGATAAAATCTACTATCGTGAAAATTCCCGTATGACTCCGGTGGAAGTGTCGGCAACCGCAGAGAACCGAATTAAGGGTATGATTGCTATTAGAAATTCCGTCAGAACGCTGATTGAATTGCAGACAGAAGATTACCCTGACAGCGAAATCAAAGCGGAGCAGGAGCGATTAAACAGACTTTATGATACCTTTTCAGGTAAGTACGGACTCATTAACAGCCGTGCAAATACCTCTGCTTTTTCGCAGGACAGTTCATTCTCTTTGCTTTCCGCATTGGAGATAATCGGAGAGGACGGAGAACTGGAACGTAAGGCTGATATGTTTTCTAAGAGGACAATTAAGCCGCATACTCCGGTTACTTCTGTTGATACGGCAAGCGAAGCGTTGGCGGTATCTCTTGGAGAAAAAGCCACGATTGATATGGACTATATGATGGAGCTTTCCGGTAAATCGGAGAATGAAATCTTTGAGGACTTAAAGGGTGTTATCTTCTTAAACCCGCTTTATGAGTATGGAAATTCTTACGAACCGAAGTATCTGATGGCTGATGAATACCTTTCGGGTAATGTCAGGGAAAAGCTGAGGATTGCAAAGAACTCGGCAGAACTCTATCCGGAAGATTATAAGGTCAATGTGGAAGCACTTCAAAAGGTGCAGCCGAAAGACCTGACTGCAAGTGAAATTTCCGTGCGACTTGGTGCAACTTGGCTGCCGCCGGACGATGTGCAGGAGTTTATCTTTCATTTGCTTGAAACACCACGCTATGCACAGTGGAATATCAAAGTTCACTTCTCTCCATTTACGAGTGAGTGGAATATTGAGGGCAAATCCTATGACAAAGGAAATGTAAGGGCATATAACACTTACGGAACTTCCCGCATCAATGCCTATAAGATTATTGAGGAAACGCTGAATTTAAAAGATGTGCGTATCTTTGATTATATCGAAGATGATGAGGGAAAGAAAAAGGCTGTCCTGAATAAAAAGGAAACAGCGATTGCTCAGTCGAAGCAGGAAATGATTAAGCAGGAATTTCAGGACTGGATATGGTCTGACCCTGAACGAAGGGAAAGGCTTTGCAAATCCTACAATGAGAAATTCAATAGCGTCAGACCTCGTGAGTATGATGGAAGCCATATCATCTTCAATGGTATGAACCCTGAAATTGAACTCAGGGAACATCAGAAAAATGCGGTTGCCCATATCCTTTACGGAGGAAATACGCTTCTTGCACACGCAGTCGGAGCAGGAAAAACTTTTGAAATGGTAGCGGCAGCACAGGAGTCGAAAAGGCTTGGACTTTGTAATAAGTCACTGTTTGTTGTACCAAATCACTTGACCGAACAATGGGCGGCTGAGTATTTGCAGCTCTATCCGGCGGCGAATATCCTTGTCGCAACAAAGAAAGATTTTGAAACCAAGAATCGTAAAAAGTTCTGCGGCAGGATTGCAACCGGAGATTATGATGCAGTCATTATCGGTCATTCACAGTTTGAGAAAATCCCGATGTCCATTGAAAGACAGAGGGCAATCTTAGAACAGCAACTTGAGGAAATAACCGAAGGAATTGCGGAACTCAAGCGAAACCGAGGGGAAAACTTCTCAGTCAAACAGCTTGAAAAGTCAAAGAAATCCATTAAGCAGAAATTGGATAAACTCAATGACCAGACGAAGAAAGATGATGTTGTAACTTTTGAGGAACTTGGTGTAGACAGGCTTTTTGTTGACGAGAGCCACTACTATAAGAACCTTTATCTCTATACAAAAATGCGTAATGTGGGCGGTATCGCACAGACGGAAGCACAGAAATCTTCCGACCTCTTTATGAAGTGTCGTTACCTTGACGAGATTACCGGAGGACGAGGAACAGTGTTTGCAACGGGTACACCTATCTCAAACAGTATGGTGGAACTCTACACGATACAGCGATATTTGCAGTACAACACGCTTGTGAAAAACGGGTTACAGCACTTTGACGCTTGGGCTTCCACTTTCGGAGAAACCATTACGGCAGTGGAACTTACACCGGAAGGAACGGGATACAGAGCAAAGACAAGGTTCGCAAAATTCTATAACCTGCCTGAACTTATGGCAATGTTCAAAGAGGTTGCGGATATTAAGACAGCGGATATGTTGAACCTGCCAGTACCGGAAGCAAAGTACCATAACATTGCAGTAAAGCCGTCAGAAATGCAGAAAGAAATGGTTGCTTCCCTTGCGGAAAGAGCAGAACAGGTGCGTGGCGGTGGTGTGGATTCAAGCGTAGATAATATGCTGAAAATCACAAATGACGGTAGAAAACTGGCTCTTGACCAACGTATGCTCAACGATATGCTGCCTGATTTTGAGGGCAGTAAAATCAATGCCTGCGTCGATAACATCTATCGGATATGGGAGAAAAATACTGACAAGAAATCGGCACAGCTTGTGTTCTGCGATTTGTCAACTCCTAAGAATGACGGAACATTTTCCGTCTATAACGACATCAGGAAGAAACTGATTGAGAGAGGTATTCCAGAAAGTGAAGTGAAATTCATACACGAAGCCGACACGGATATGAAGAAAAAGGAACTGTTCCAAAAGACCCGTAAGGGAGAGGTCAGAGTGCTTCTTGGCTCTACTCAGAAGATGGGAGCAGGAACGAATGTGCAGGATAAACTTATCGCACTTCACGACGTAGATTGTCCGTGGCGACCTTCAGACTTGGAGCAGCGTTCCGGCAGAATTGTCCGTCAGGGCAATGAAAATCCGCAGGTAGATATTTATCGCTATGTAACAGAGCAGACCTTTGACGCATACCTTTATCAGCTTGTGGAAGGTAAGCAGAAGTTCGCAAGTCAGATTATGACGAGCAAATCTCCGGTCAGGTCGGCAGAGGATATTGATGAAACCGCACTTTCCTATGCAGAGATAAAAATGCTTGCAACAGGTAATCCATATATCAAAGAAAAGATGGACTTAGACATTCAAGTACAGAAGCTGAAGATGTTAAAATCCAATTTCTTATCAGAGAAATATGGACTAGAGGATAAGGTCATCAAGTTCTACCCACAACAGATTGCTTACTTGAAATCCCGTGTAGAGGGACTTACAAAAGATGTTGAAACAGCAAAATTACACCCGAAACCGATAGACGAGCAGCCGCTTGGAATGATGGTATCGGGTGTTTCTTATTCCGAAAAAGCCGAAGCAGGTCAGGCAATCATCAATGCCTGCAAGTCAATGAACAGTCCCAATGCGATACCACTTGGCGAGTACCGTGGCTTTCAAATGGAACTGTATTTTGATACGGTTCAGCGTAATTATGTTGTGAAATTAAAAGGCGAAACAAGCAGAGATGTACCGCTTGGCGATGATTCTCACGGTAATATCGTGAGAATAGATAACGGCATTGAACGCTTTGAAGAAGCACTTGCTGATACGAAAAACAGCCTTGAAAATACGGAAAAGCAGTTTGAAACAGCGAAGCAGGAAATCGAAAAGCCGTTTGCCAAAGAGGAAGAATTGAGGGCAAAAACTGCTCGACTTGATGAGCTGAATATCCTGCTCAATATGGATAAAAAGGAAAATGAGATTGTCGGCGGAGAGCCTGATGAGGGCGAAGCAGTCGGCGACAGAAAGGAGAAATCGTATGAGAGATAAACAGGAAGGCGGTGGTCGATATGCCATTTATCGCACCTGAGTTAATCATTCAGGCGAAGCAGATGGACTTATTAACCTACCTGAGAAATTATGAACCGTATGAGCTGGTTAAGTTTTCAGGTAACACCTATTGCACCAGAACCCACGATAGTTTGAAGATTTCAAACGGGAAATGGATATGGTGGTCGAGAGGTATCGGTGGCAGGAGTGCTTTGGATTATCTGATTAAGGTTAAAGGTTACAGCTTCCTTGAAGCGGTGGAAACCATTATCGGACACACAGCGATTCAGGCTCCGGTCTATGAAAAGCCACAGCCAAAAGAGGAAAATAAACCACTTCTTCTCCCTGAAAAATGTGCTTCCAACAGAGTGATTACAGAGTATCTTTTCGGGAGAGGAATAGATTTTGAAATCATCAATTACTGTATCTCTAATGACCTTATCTTTGAGAGCCTGCCGTATCACAATGTTGTGTTTGTAGGCTATGACGAGAAGAAAGAACCGAAATATGCAGCCTACCGTTCCACGAATAAGCGTAGGATTATGGGCGATTGCAGTGGCAGTAAAAAAGATTATTCTTTTCGGCTTGGTAAGGAAAACTTGGAGGAAGTACACCTCTTTGAGTGTGCCATAGACCTGTTATCCTATGCCACGCTTGCGAAGCTGAACGGGCAGGATTGGAAAGAAATGAGCTTTGTTTCGCTGTCCGGGGTGTATTCTCCGGCAAAGAAAATTGAGGACAGTAAAGTGCCGATTGCACTGGAAAAGTATCTTGGCAGTAACCCATCTGTCAGGAAAATCCGTATCCATTTTGACAATGATATAGCGGGCAGAAAGGCAGCACAGACCTTAAAAACTATTCTGCCGGATAAGTATGAAATCGTTGATGAGCCACCAAAAGCAGGTAAGGACTTCAACGATTTTCTTTGTATGCGGATGGGAATTTACAATAAAAAAATACACGAAAGGAATGAAGAACGATGAATGATTCTAAGATTAAAGTTCTCTTGGTAGAACCGGAAAAGTACCCGAAGGAAATTGTAATCGACGACAGTCTGGAAGCAATGCAGGAGGTTGTCGGCGGGGATATTGAGGAATATATGCCCTATGACGATGATGTTGCAATCATCTGTAATGAGGAAGGAAAGATGAGAGGACTTCCGCTTAACCGTGCAGTTTATGTGCAGGACAATGATAAGAAAGAGATGGTAGATATTATCTGCGGCAAGTTCTTTATCTGTTATGCACCGCCTGAGAGTGAGAGTTTTCAGAGCTTGCCGGACGATATGATGAAGAAGTATAAGGAACAGTTCAAGCATCCTGAACGCTTTTCTAAGGATGTGGGCGGCAATATCGTGGCTGAACCTTTTAAGCCGAAATCAAAGGATTATGAGAGATAGTAGACTGAGAACGGGGCAACCCGGAGGAGATGTTTATTCTTAGCGAGCAGACCATTTGGATAAACACAGTTTCCCAAACGGTAAAAGGCTCGTTAGGGGTTGCCCCTAATACCCCGTGAGAAAGGAGAACTTGATTTGAGAGAGTTATTACTTATCGCCGCCGGAACACTGTTCGGCAGTTGTCTTGGCGTTACGATGATGTGCTTATTCCAGATTAACAAAGATTGCAGAATAAAGAGAAAGGAAGATACCGATTATGAGAAAGAGAAACATTCAGAAGATTGTACGCTTTAACCGCAAGGAAGCACAGGACTTGGCAGCAAAGGCAAAGAAGGCTTGTCTTTCCGAAGCCGGACTTATCCGTTTACTTATCAGAGGTTACGAGCCGAAAGAGAAACCCGATGACCGCTTCTATGATGTGATGAGGGAACTTTCCTCTATCGGTAATAACATCAATCAGCTTGCGGCTAAAGCAAATACGCTTGGTTTCATTGACGCACCTATGCTGAAGAATGAAGCTGCGAAGTGGAATAAGTTCCAGTCAGAGATTGAGAGGACATATCTTCGTCCAAATCAGAGCGAAATGAAATGGCAGTAACAAAGTTGTGGTCGGTAACAGAAAGGCTCGGTCAGGTCATTGACTATGCGACCAATCCGGAAAAGACTTCTGCAAAAATCAAAAGGGAGTTTTCGCCGGAACAGTATCAGGCTCTTGCAGATGTTATTGCTTATGCAAAGGACGAGGAAAAAACAGAGCGTGAGTTCTATGTTGAGGGTATCAACTGTAATGTAGCGATTGCCCGTGACCAATTCATAACGGTTAAGGAGCAGTACCAAAAGACAGACGGTATCCAAGCCTATCACGGATATTTGAGTTTCAAGGAAACAGATATATCTCCTGAGATGGCACAGAAAATCGGAATGGAATTTGCAAATGAAGTGTGGGGTGAAAGATTTCAGGTCGTTGTGACAACCCACCTGAACACAAAGCACCTGCATTGCCATTTTGTCATCAACTCTATTTCTTTTGTCGATGGCAAACATTTGTGGGGAGAGGAAAAAGCGTGGTTCAAATTCCGAAAAGTTGCAGACAGAATTTGTGAGAAGTACGGACTTTACTATGACCCGAATCCGAACCGCAGTAAGCAGTCGGATTATCTGACGATGAAAGAAAAGGCAGGTATGCCGACACGCTATTCGGTTGCAAAAGAAGCCATTGATTATGCTATCGACCATAGCAAGACCCTGAAAGAATTTCAGTTTGCTCTCAAGGAAATGGGATATGCCTATAACCTAAGTCCAAGCCGAAAATACTGGACGGTCATTCCAAAGGGATACGATAAGCCGATACGACTGAAAAATCTCGGAGCAGATTATACCAATGACCGGATTGTAGAGCGTATCAAAGAAAATCGTGACAGATGGGCAGAGATTGAGCCGTTCCAGAGGGCGACTTATAAACCAAGACAGTACCGTATGCAGACCAGAGGGCAGAAGCTGAAAAAGAAAGGCGGACTTTATGGGCTGTATCTGTATTACTGTTACAGACTCGGTTATCTGCCAAAGTATAAGAAACAGAATAACGCAAGGCTTCATTATCTTTTGAAAGATGATTTGATGAAGCTCGATAAGATTACTGATGAAGTAAGGCTGCTCGGACGAGAAAATATTTCCACGGACGAACAGCTTTTTTCATATAAGACTTCCTTAGAGGAGCAGATGAAAAATCTGATTGCCGGAAGAACACATCTCCGAAAAAAGATAAGAACAAATATTGATGATGGTCAGCTTCAGGCGGCAAAAGATGAAATCGCTTCTATCAATGGAGAATTGAAAAAACTCCGACGGGAAGTAAAACTCTGCGAGGATATTGCGGAGAGGTCAAAGGTTATGGAAGAAAACCTTGAGCATATCGAAACAGAGGAACAAAAACAGCAGAGAAAGGAGAAATCACGCTATGAACAACGGTGGTGACGCAGCAGAGCAGGTCGTTAGGCTTTCGCTTGAAGGCTTTGAAGTTGCTGCAAGATTAAGCGGTTCGGCGGCGAAGAATATCGCATTGCTTTTGGTATCGGTTCTGAAGCAGGAACAAAAGACGAAGGGCAAAGCAAGGCTTACCAATATGATTAAGTCAGGCAAGGAGCTGAAAGTCTTTTCCATTCCGCAAAAGGATTTGAAGAAGTTTACCGAACAGGCAAAACGCTATGGCGTTCTTTATTGTGTCCTCAGAGATAAGAACACAAAAGGAGAGAACGCTCCGGTAGATATTATTGCAAGAGCAGAGGACGCTTCTAAAATTCAGCGTATCGTTGAAAGATTTGAACTTGGCAAGGTGGATAAGGCTTCGATTGTCAGTGAAGCAGAGAAGGCTATCGCAGACCGTGAAGCGGTTGAGAAAGAAAAGCCGACTAAATCCAAGAGTGAAATCATTATGGAAGAAGCGGTCAGAAATCCAATGCAGAAAGAGGAGCGAGCAAACGCAAACCCCTCAGTCGCCAAAACAGACAAAAGCCCTCTGTCAAGGCAAAACTCAGAGCCGGTAGAAACGCAATCTGATAAGGGTGTTGCAAAGCCAGTGGAAAAGCCATCGGTCAAAGAGAAACTTGACCGTTACAAGGCACAGGCAAAACAGCAAAAAGAAGCAGAGCGTAAAGAGCCGGAGGTTAAGAAAGGCGGCAAGAATCCGCAGCAGAAAAACGGTCAGACGGTACACCGTCAGCCGAAGAAGAAACCCAAAACAAAAGAGAGGTAATTCACTATGACAAATGATTTCAAACCCGCAAAGGCTGGCGGTAATCAGCCAAGATTATCCAAAGAGGAGTATGCAGAAAAGAAGCGAGCAGAAAAAGAAAAAGTCTATCAGATGATTGATGATGCTGCCCGTGAGATTGTGAGTGACCCTGAGAAGTTCAAGAACTTTCTTGATACGCAGAGTCGAATGGACAGATATTCCGCAGCAAATGCTCTCCTTATTTACAGTCAGTATCCGCAGGCGACACAGCTTAAAGATTTTGATGATTGGGGTAAGGACAATGTGAAGATTACCAAAGGGGCAAAGAGTATTTCTATCCTTGAACCAGTGGAATACACAAGAACAGATGGTTCTCCGGGTATTTCCTACAATGTCAAAAAGGTATTTGATGTTACGCAGACAAATGGAAGAAAAGCTCCGGTAGTATCAGCAAACCGTGACCCGAAAGCACTTATCACGGCAATGCTTGATGTATCTCCGGTGGAGGTTGCGGCAACCGATGAACTTCCGTATCCGAATATGGCAGCTTTCTATAATAATGAAAAGCAGACCTTGTATGTGAAACGTAATGTGGGCGACAGCGTAGCAGTTGCTCAGTGTGTCGCTCAGGAACTTGGACACGCACAGCTTTCCATCAACAGCGAAAGTTACAGCCGCAGGGATATGGGCTTTCAGGCAGTGTGTATCGGATATATGATTTGCAAGAAGTATGGCGTAGATACACAGAATTTTGCAATTAACCGTATTCCGGAGGGACTGGCTTCCAAAGAGCCGAAAGAAATCCGTGCGGAGCTTTCCAAGACACGAAATGCAATGGCAGAAATTCACAGTCATATCTCTGATGAAATGTTCCGCAAGAAGCAGGAGCGTTCAAAGGACTATGAGAGATAACGGAGGGCAGATATGGAAAAAGAAAAACTCTACCACATTGCTTTGGACGATTATGAACACGGTGTTGTCATTCGCTCCTTAAACGATGAGAAAACAAAGTTGATGGAGGAAGGCAAGTCCGCAGACGCAGTAGACGACCTGCTTGTAAAAGTCGGAAATGCCCCATTGAAAAAGTTCAAAGTGATTGAAAGGAAACGCTCAGATGAAGCGAGATAATGACAGGCAGACTGCCATTATTTTATCCATTGTCGGTATCGTTCCGGTTATATGGCTGTCACTTCTGATTGCACCTTCCATAAGCGGAGGATTGCCGGAGATAGCAGCCAATCTTGCGACACTTTTTGATAATCCATTTTCCATAAAATTATGTGGGGACAGCTTAAAAACTGTCCTCATTTTGCTTTTATGCTATGGAATGGGTATCGGGATTTACTTTTCGACAAGAAAGAATTACCGCAGACGAGAAGAACACGGTTCTGCCAAATGGGGCAATGTCAGAGCCATTGATAAAAAGTACCGACAAAAGCCACTATCAGAAAATAAGCTGATGACTCAGAATGTGTGCATTGGACTTAATGCCAAGAAGCACAGACGAAATCTGAATACGCTTGTGTGCGGTGGCTCCGGTGCAGGTAAGACAAGATTTTATGCAAAGCCTAATATTATGAATGCTGCAAGAAACAGCTATGTGATATTAGACCCGAAAGGGGAAATCCTGCGAGATACGGGACATCTTCTTGAGAAGAAAGGCTACGAAGTGCGTGTGCTTGATTTGATTTCAATGGAGAAAAGCCATTGTTACAATCCGTTTGTATATTTGCAGAACGACAATGATGTGCAGAAGCTCGTAACCAATCTTTTCAAGAGTACCACTCCGAAAGGTTCACAGAGCAATGACCCGTTTTGGGATACGGCAGCGTCAATGCTTCTGCTTGCACTTGTATTTTATCTGCATTATGAAGCACCGCCGGAAGAACAGAATTTTGCAATGGTAATGGAAATGTTAAGAGCCGGGGCGATTGAGGACGAGGACGACCCAAGTCCTTCTCCGCTTGATAATCTGTTTTCAGATTTGATGATAGATAACCCTGACCACATTGCTTTGAAGTATTACCACTCTTATCATTCCGGCTCTTCCAAAACATTAAAATCCATACAGATAACCCTTGCAGCAAGGCTTGAAAAGTTTAACTTGGAAAGTCTTGCTGCTCTTACTTCTGCCGATGAACTGGATTTACAGTCACTCGGAGAGAAAAAGGTGACACTGTTTGCACTGATACCGGATAACGACTCCAGTTTCAACTTCTTGGTATCCATTCTTTACACACAGCTCTTTCAGCAGTTGTTTTATGCAGCCGACCATATCCACGGCGGCTGTCTGCCGATGCCTGTTCATTTTATGATGGACGAATTTGCCAATGTTTCACTGCCGGACGACTTCGACAAGATACTGTCGGTTATGCGTTCCCGTGGTGTATCGGTAAGCATCATCTTACAGAACTTGGCACAGCTTAAAGCCTTGTTTGAAAAACAGTGGGAGAGCATTGTAGGTAACTGCGATGAATTTCTTTACCTCGGTGGAAATGAGCAGTCAACCCATAAATATGTGTCGGAGCTGTTGGGCAAGGAAACCATTGATACCAACACGTTCGGAAAAAGTACCGGAAGAAGCGGTAACTATTCCACCAACTATCAGATTAGCGGCAGAGAGTTACTTACCCCTGATGAGGTGCGTATGCTCGATAATCAGTTCGCTATTTTATTTATCCGTGGGGAAAGACCCATTATGGATTTTAAATATGACATTATGAAACACCCGAATGTGGCACTTACCACAGACGGAAAGGCAAGTTCTTATAAGCACGGAGAAGTCACAAAAGATATTGCTTCGATTGCCATTTGGGACATTGACCCTGCAACACTTCCTGAAAAGGAAATGGAAGAAACGAACTGGGAACTTCTTTCCGATGAGGAGATGGAAGCTCTGTTCATAAACAATCAAACAAATTAAATTTTGGAGGTATTCAACTATGACTATTTTTAAGAAAAAAGCAACTGACATTCAGGAAACAAAGAAACTGCCTATGACCGGAAAGGTTAAGAAAGGCTTCCGTGCTTACTGCACAATGGTCATTATCGGTGCGTTGGCACTTGGAATGACAACGACTGCATTTGCAGCGAATGACCCGCTTACCGTAGTCAACAATCTGTCTGACTTTATCTTCGGACTTATCCGTGCTATCGGTATGATTTTGCTCGGCTTTGGTATCGTGCAGGTCGGTCTTTCACTCAAATCTCACGACCCTTCTCAGAGAGCCAATGGCTTCCTGACTCTTGCGGGCGGTGTCATTATCACTTTTGCGAAAGAAATCCTTACTCTTATCACAGGCTAAGATAAGAGTTACACAGTTATCGAGGGGTGTGCCAAGTTAAGGTACACCCCTTAATTGTAAGGAGGTGCTTTGAATGAGTGATAACTGGGTAGTTCAAAATCTTGAAAATGCCCTTGAAACTTGGAATGAAAAACTGTCGGAAATATGGACGCTCATCACAACTACACCGCAGAACTTTAAGGGCGGGAATATCTGGAAGGTTATCGTTGACATCAATGGTGCAGTTCAGGCTATCGGGCTTGCCTTACTTGTATTGTTTTTCGTGATAGGTATGGTAAAGACCTGCGGAAGTTTTACAGATGTGAAGAAACCGGAACACGCACTGAAACTCTTTGTTCGTTTTGCACTGGCGAAAGGTGTTATCACATACGGAATGGAGCTTATGCTTGCTTTATTTAATATCGTGCAAGGGACAATTTCAACCATTATGAATGCTGCCGGATTTGGAACTCCGGAACAGACGACCTTACCCGCAGAGATGGTAACGACCATAGAGGATTGCGGATTTTTTGAGAGTATCCCTTTGTGGGCGGTAACGCTTATCGGAGGATTATTTATCACGGTGCTGTCGTTCATTCTGATAATGACGGTGTACGGAAGATTTTTCAAGTTGTATATGTACACAGCACTTGCACCGATACCGCTTTCCACATTTGCAGGAGAACCGACACAGAATGTCGGTAAGAGTTTTATCAAGAGCTATTGTGCCGTTTTACTTGAGGGAGCAGTCATCGTACTTGCTTGTATTATTTTCTCCGTATTTGCTTCATCGCCACCAGTAGTGAATCCTGACGCAGCAGCAGTTACGCAGGTGTGGGCATATATCGGGGAATTGGTATTTAATATGCTTGTTCTTGTCGGTGCAGTAAAAATGTCTGACCGTATTATCCGAGAGATGATGGGACTTTAAGGAGAGATTTTGAGATGAACCAAAGAGATTGTAAGAAATGCGTTTACTATGGCGGTAAACGAAAAGGCAAAGTCTTTTGCCTGAATGATAAATGCGTGAGGGAGAAAGACCAAAACCGCAGGAAAGGAAACAGATATGGAAGTAAAAATTAACCGAGAAATCAGAAATTATACAGAGTCAATGTTTTTTGGACTGTCGCTCAGACAGTTCATTTTTTCTGTTCTCGCTTGTGGCGTTGCGGTAGGACTGTATTTCTTGCTCAGACCGTATGCTGGCACGGAAACCGTATCGTGGGTGTGCATTTTGGGTGCTGCCCCGTTTGCGGCACTTGGCTTTGTGAAGTACAACGGTATGACCGCAGAAAAAGCAATCTATGCGTGGATAAAATCGGAGTTTTTGATGCCGAAGAAGCTGGTGTTTCACTCCACCAATGTGTATTACGAACTGATGAAGCCAAGCATTGAACAGAAACAGAAGGAGGTATTGAAGTCAAATGATTAAGACTCTTACGAACCTGTTTAAGCAGGATAAAGAAAAATTTGTTGTACCGAAAGGGGTGCAGGACATGATTCCCGTAGCAGCTATCTTTGATGATGGCATTTTCAAAGTGGGAAAGGATAAATATTCAAAGACCTACCGCTTTACGGATATTAACTATGCAGTTGCGAGCCGTGAGGATAAGGAAGCGATGTTTCTTGAATATTCCGAACTTCTGAACTCTCTTGACAGTGGTGCAACGACAAAAATCACAATCAATAATCGTCGGCTCAACAGACTGGATTTTGAGCAGACAATCCTTATTCCGACAACCGGAGATAATCTGGACGAGTATCGAGAGGAATACAACAAAATGCTTCTTGATAAGGCAACGGGGGCAAACTCTATTGTTCAGGATAAGTATATTACCATTTCCATCAACAAAAAGAGTGTGGAGGACGCAAGAACTTATTTTGCCCGTGTCGGTGCAGATTTGATTGCTCACTTCGGCAGGCTTGGAAGTAAGTGTGTGGAACTGGAAACAGACGAAAGACTTCGTATTTTCCACGACTTCTATCGTGTGGGAGAAGAAAGCTCTTTCCACTTTGATATTAAGGAAACAAGAAAAAAGGGACACGATTTTAAGGATTATATCTGCCCCGACACAATGGAATTTGAAAAGGACTATTTCAAGATGGGAAACCGTTATGGAAGAGTCCTTTTTCTTCGTGAATATGCGTCCTATATCAAAGACAGTATGGTAGCGGAACTTACGGATATGAACAGAAATCTGATGATGTCCATTGATATTGTTCCCGTTCCAACGGATGAAGCAGTAAAGGAAGCAGAGAACCGTCTGCTTGGTGTGGAAACCAATATCACAAACTGGCAGCGTAGGCAGAATGCCAATAACAACTTCTCTGCAACTGTTCCGTATGATATGGAGCAGCAGAAGAAAGAAATGAAAGAGTTCCTCGATGACCTTACGACCCGTGACCAGAGAATGATGTTCGCTGTTATCACAATGGTTATTACAGCAGACAGTAAGGAACAGCTTGAGAATGATACGGAAGCGTTGCTTACCACAGCAAGAAAACATCTTTGCCAGTTTGCAACACTGAGATTTCAGCAGGTAGATGGACTCAACACGGTAATGCCGTTTGGAACAAGAAAGATTGATGCCTTCAGAACACTTACAACAGAGAGCCTTTCGGTATTTATCCCATTCAGGGTGCAGGATATTTTCCACGAGAACGGTATCTATTACGGTCAGAATGTTATCAGCAAAAATATGATTATCGCAGACCGTAAGCAGCTTTTGAATGGTAACTCCTTTATTCTCGGTGTATCTGGTGGCGGTAAGTCATTTGCGGCAAAGGGAGAAATCATCAATCAGGTGCTTTCTTCAGATGCGGATATTATCATTATCGACCCTGAACGAGAGTATTCACAGCTTGTCAATGCGATGGGCGGAGAAGTAATCAATATTTCTGCTACTTCCGACAATCACATCAATGCAATGGATATGAATAAGGATTACGGCGACGGTGCAAACCCTGTCATTTTGAAATCTGAGTTCATTATGTCCCTTTGTGAACAGCTCATCGGCGGAACAAATCTCGGAGCGAAGCAGAAGTCTATCATTGACCGTTGTACGGCAAGCGTGTACCGCAGTTATCAGCAGAATGACTATCAGGGACATATACCGACCTTGCAGGATTTCAGGGCAGAACTTTTGCAGCAGGACGAACCAGAAGCAAAGGAACTGGCACTTGCCATTGAACTTTTTACACACGGTTCTCTGAATACCTTTGCAAAGCAGACGAATGTGGATACCAATAATCGCCTTATCTGCTATGACATTCTTGATTTGGGTAAACAGCTTATGCCGATTGGTATGCTTGTTGTCCTTGACTCTATCCTGAACCGTATCACACAGAACCGTGCAAAGGGTAAGAACACCTTTATCTTCATTGATGAGATTTATCTTCTGTTCCAGCACGAATACTCTGCAAACTTCCTCTTTACCTTGTGGAAACGTGTGAGAAAATACGGTGCATACGCAAGTGGAATCACTCAGAATGTCGATGACCTTTTGCAGAGCCACACAGCGAGAACAATGCTTGCAAACTCAGAGTTCATCATTATGCTGAATCAGGCTTCCACAGACAGGCTTGAGCTTGCAAAACTTCTGAATATTTCCGACCTTCAGATGTCCTATATCACGAACGTGGAAGCAGGACACGGACTTATCAAGGTGGGAAGTTCGCTTGTACCGTTTGCAAACAAATTCCCTAAGAACACGAAACTTTATAAACTGATGACGACCAAGCCGGGCGAAGCGTAAGGAGGGATTTACAATGTCTAAAATTCAATTTCGCAATGCTGCACACAGAGATTTTGTATTGGAAAATCTGGATAAGTGCAAAGTCAACGACTGCTATCACAGAGCATTTTTCTATGTGATGGGTATTTCAGAAGAAACGAGAATGAACATCGGAAAGATGTTTGATTTTAAGAGGGACTGCATCATACCGGAAGGTATGCACGGCGGTTGGCAGACAAGTGGCACAGTCAAGGTCTGCCACCTTGCCTTTAATCTCTGGAATGGATTTACGGAAGAAGGCAGGGAAAATCTCTATACACCGGAGGAACTGTTCTGTTGTGGATATGCTCCGTATTTCATGGAGGGTATCAAGTTGAGGTATCCGGAGTATTGCAGAGATTTGACTCCACCTAAGAGAAACGATATGGAAAGGTAAGAGAAAATGAGCAGAAAAATCTATATTATTATTGTGATGGTGTTTACGGTAGTGTTGTCTGTAAGCACCTTCTTTATTATCCGTAATCACATTGACTCTGCCAAGCAGAATGAAGTCTATGATAACCTTGCGGAGATTGTAGAGGACGAGCCGCCAAAGGAAAATGAGGGCGTGACGTTTTCGGAAGATAAGGACTATCTTGCGGAATATTTTGAACTTTATCGGCAGAATGAGGATATGGTGGGTTGGATAAAGGTTGAGGATACCAATATCAACTATCCGGTCGTGCAGTCTGCAAATGAGCCGAACTTCTACCTAAAGCACAAGTTTGATAAGACCTATTCCGCTTATGGCTGTCCATATGTGCAGGAAAATTGTGATGTGCAGAAACCTTCAGACAACATCATTATATACGGACACCATATGAATGACGGCTCGATGTTTACGGGACTGGTGAAGTACAGAAACAAGAGCTTTTGGGAAGGTCATAAGACGATTACCTTTGATACACTGACGGACAGACACCAGTATGAAGTGATTGCAGTCTTTAAGACAGTCGTTTATACAGACAGCTCCGATAGCTTTAAGTATTATGAGTTTACGGACGCAGAAAATGCGGCAGAGTTTGATGCGTATGTTGCTAAGTGCAAGGAACTTTCTTTGTATGATACCGGAGTATCGGCAGAGTATGGCGACAAGCTTATTTCTCTTTCTACTTGTGAATATTCAAGAAACAATGGCAGGCTTGTTGTTGTCGCTAAGAGAGTGGATTAAACCCCACTCTCTATTATTTTTCGAGAAAGGAGGAAACCGATGGCTGATATAAAAACAAGAGATACAAGCAAAGGTACAATCAAGACCATAAATAAGGCAGCAGTTGCCACGGAGCGAATGAAGAAAGCCTATGTGATGACGAAAGATAAGGCAGAACATTCCACGAATGCTTCGGAAAGTTCCGCAGAGGAATATGCTTCTGATAAAATCGAAGCGGCAACGGATAGGACTGTTCACGAAACAGCATACCGTGCAGATAAAGTCGGCAGATGGGGTGTGCGTGAAACAAGACAGAATTATCAGAAAGCCAAAACGGGAATTGAGAATTTCAAGACCAAGCGTGCAGAGAAACAGCTTCAGAAACAATCGGTCAATCCTGTCGGAAAACAGAGCATCCGAACTCTGGAGCGTACGGAGAAAACAATTAAACAGTCTGCAAGGTCGGCAGGAAATACGACAGTCAAGACCGTATCGAAAGGTGCAACCAATACTGTTCAAAGGTCGGTCAAGACCGCAGAACAAACGGCAAAGACTTCTATTAAGACCACAAAAGAAGCTGCCATTATAGCACAGAAAACAGCAAAAACAACAGCCAAAGCAACACAGAAAGCGGCTCGGACGGCAAAGAAAGCGGCGAAAGCCACAGCAGATACCGTCAAAGCCACAGCGAAAGCTACTGTTGCGACAGTCAAAGCGATTATTGCAGGGACAAAAGCACTTGTAGCAGCAATCGCCGCAGGCGGTTGGATAGCGGTGCTGATTATTATGATTGTCGTGGTGTTTGGTGCTGCCGTAGCAATGTTCGGAGGAGGGAGTGACAGTAATTCCTATACTCCGGTAAGTGCAGAGGTAGAAGCCTATGAACCCATCATACAGAAGTATGCCAAAGAGTACGGCATTCCTGAGTATGTAGAACTTATCAAGGCGGTTATGATGCAGGAAAGCGGCGGCAGAGGACTTGACCCTATGCAGGCAGCAGAGGGAAGTTTCAATACAAGGTATCCGCACGAACCTAATGGAATTAAAGACCCTGAATATTCTATCCAGTGTGGAGTTCAGGAATTGAAAGCGGCTCTTACTTCGGCAGAAGTGGAAAGTCCGATAGATATGGAGCATATCAAACTTGCCTTGCAAGGCTACAACTTCGGTAATGGGTATATTTCTTGGGCAAAAACAAAGTATGGCGGTTATTCTTATGCCAATGCAGTGGAGTTTTCCACTCAGCAGGCACAAAGGCTTGGTTGGGATAGTTATGGAGATACCCAATATCCGGCTCACGTTCTGAGATACTATCCGTATGGGCGAGCCTTTACTGCCGGAGGTAATCAGGCGATTGTTGAGGTTGCCTTGACACAGCTAGGCAATCAGGGCGGACAACCTTACTGGAGCTGGTACGGCTTTAATAGTCGAGTGGAATGGTGTGCCTGCTTCGTATCTTGGTGTGCTGACCAATGCGGGTATATTGAAAGCGGACTTGTTCCGAAATTTGCAGGTTGCGTGGATGGTGCAAACTGGTTTAAGTCAAATGGAAAATGGCAAGACCGCACTTATGAACCAAAGGTAGGAGATATTATCTTCTTTGATTGGGAAGGCGACGGTACAACAGACCACGTTGGTATCGTAGAGAAGTGTGAGAATGGCACAGTTTATACCGTAGAGGGCAACTCAGGCGACGCCTGCAAGCAAAGACAGTACGCAGTCGGAAGCAGCAATATCTATGGATACGGTATTCCGGCATATTAAAAATTCCAGACGGTGTCTGGAAAATTGAAAAGATGGCTGCTCAGTTGAGTAGCCATCGGGTACATAGGGATTGAATAATAGGTGTTTGTAAAAAGTGACAACTATAGCTTGAAATGAGGCGTTGCAACACACACATCTTGAAAAAATGAACATGATGTGATAAAATAGTATCCGTGTAACTGTAACTAAGAATGAAGTGTACAGCAAAGGAGCGTTACAGATGAAAATAAGCTATAATAAGCTTCGTAAACTTATGATTGATAATCAGATGAATAGACAGGATTTAATGCGTGCAGCAGATATTTCATCATCTGTTGCAACAAAGTTTAATAAAGATGAAACGGTATCTATGGAAGTGCTGATGAGGATTTGTAAGGTGTTCCATTGTGATATCGGGGATATTTGTCAAATTATAGAGGATTGATATGACAGTTCGGATAGGATGGGACGAGTATGAAGTAGCATTGTTGATAGATGCTTGTAACAGAATTCGTGACAATAAAATTGATAAAGCAGAGTGCGTACATAAATTATCAAATTTGCTTAGACAACGTGCAAAGGCAAATGGGATTAACATAGATGAAGTGTTTCGCAATGAAAACGGAATTGCACTTCAGATGACAAAAATGGAGTATCTCTTGACAGATGGGAAAAAAGGATTACCGGGAGCTAGTAAGTTATATATTGAAATGGCAAAAATGAGCAAATTAAATTCAGATGAATTTGAGAAAATACTCATACTTGCAAAAGAACAAATAGGATACAAGGAGGCTATGAATAATATGAATACAAGAGAAAAATTTATTCAATGGCTTTCATCTAATCCAATAAGCAAATATAGTTCTAATACAATAGTTAATGCACTTGATGAAGGTTCGGAGTATTGCTGCTCTCGTAGCTTGAGTAAAGTGAGCTTTTGGGATATGAATAATAAAAATGAATTTATAACCGTTGCATCAAAGCTCCTTGGAATGAAAATATATAGGTTGATGCATAAAAAGACAGCAATTGTTCTTGATAAAGCAGTACCTTTATATAAGAAATTTTTGCAGCAAAGCGAAAAGAGGTCTGGCATAAAGATTCCTGATGTAGAAATCTCAACAGAGGGTTCAGGCGACAATGTTGAAGCTAAAGATAACCAAAGTTCGGACAGTAAATATTCTCAAATCTATCAGAAACTTTATTATATTTCCAAGGTATACGATGACCCCAATGGAATGACTTTAGAAAAAATAATGTCCATGTTAGGCAATGGTACTGATGAGGAATTGGTAATAAGTATTCTAAATGATGTATCTTGGGCAACAAAATTGGCGGATGATATTTATTCGTTTGGGAAAAATGCCAATTCAGTTTTACGGGAACAGGTACAACCATATAAGATAGAAGAAAAGGACATAGTTACAGATGGTCAATTTTTCGACTTTTTGTATAATTATGAGAAAATGGCAGAAGCTTCGTGCCGAAGTTATGTTTCAGCAATAAGAACAGCCGAGGAATATGCAAAAAATCATAATTATGCCTCGCACATGATTTATGATTGTGGTTTTGAAGACGCATCAACGCTGATTCGAGAGCTCATGGGAGATAATGAGTTTCTGGAGTTTAATGCTAAGCAGCATAACCGATTTAGAGCAGCATTTAAGAAATACTTAAAAATGGGAGGTCAACTTCCTGCAAAAGAAAGAAAATCTTTATCAGTGAAAAAAACATCACTTCCGGTTGCTAATGAGATTGAAAAAGTACAGCCGAAAGATTTTGATAAGTCAAAATTTGAAATCACTCTTTTAAGACGATACCGCAACGGAATGCAATTTGATTCTATTGATTTTGAAAATTTCAGAGAAATGTATGATGCACTTTTTGATGAAACTCTCACTTTTGATGATGAAGCCTTGGAAGAAAGATTGCGTTATTGTGGAGTGCTATATAAAGACAGACTTTTTCCTGCTGAGGGAATAATTGATAACAACACAAAGGAAACTTTGTTTGCATACATTGATAACTGCTTCTCTACTGGAAAGTCGGTGCTTTATTATAAGGCGATTTATCAGGATTTATCAGATGCTTTTGCAAGTTGTTTTACACTGGCAGACGAAAAAATGTTGAAAGCTTATATTGAGTATTCGGCTGAGAAAGATAAATATTATTATTTTTCAGATTATATGTCGGTTGATAGAAATGTAAAAATTGACCACACAGAGGAAATTGAAGAATATTTTCTTTCCGCCGGTAAACCAATGAGACTTGATGATGTTTTTAGCACATTATCACATATCCCACAAGAACGAGTTGACAGAATCATTAAAACGGATTCTCGATTTTTACGAAATTCTAAGGGCGAGTATTTTCATACAGATATTTTTGAAATCACTGATGATGAACTGGAGAATATTGCAGAGATTATTGAGGGTTTTATCAGTGAGGACGAATATGCAATTTGGACGAATGTCTGGAATATGATTCAAGATAAATTTCCATTATTTGTTGAAAATAATCTGTACCTTTCAGGTCTTGGAATTAGAAATGCAATCGAACAACGATTTAGCGGAAGGTTTCGTTTTGAAGGTGCTGTTATCAGCCTGCCAAAAGACAGTTTTTCTATGAGAGATGTATATCAGTTGTATGCTAAACATCATGCAGAGTTTACAGCAGACGAAATATATATACTTTCAAAAGAATTAGATACTGTAATTTATTTCGACGCTTTATCAGAAGTTTCAGTGCGAGTCAGTCACGATTTATTTGTCTCAAAAAAACGGATAAATTTTGATGTGGATTCAGTCGATAAAGTTATTGAGAGCTTTATGTCAAAGGATTACATCAGAATTCGTGAGATAGACTCTTTCCTTGCATTCCCATCTGTTGGATATGAATGGAATGAGTATATGTTAGAGAGCTTTTTGATTTCATATAGCAAAAAGTTTGTACTTTTGAATAATGGACAATCCCTGCACAATGTGGCAGGAGCTATTGTTAAAAAAGATGGAAAAATTAAAGAATTTGAGGATGCTTGTGCAGCAGTGCTTTCTGAAAGCCGAATTGAATTAAAGAAAAGCGAAGCACTGAATTATCTTGCAGATGTTAATATGATTACAAGGCGTAGTTATAAGGACTTAGATACTGCTATGCGGAAAGCAACACAAATTCGGAACAGGAAGGAATAAACAGGATGTATGCATACGAATGGGATAGTACTACCGGTGGTTATATATTAACCCCAATGCCACTGGCATTTTCAAAGGAACCCAGACCCGTTTATTATAAAGAACTTGATATTTTAGGGTTTGATAAATATTGGGATTATGATAAAAATGACAGTTTCCCATATATGTGGGCAGAAGCCAATAATTATTATTATCGAGGAAGACTCGTTGCAAAAACCAAGGGAGGATCTCTTTATACACCTCCGGAATTAGTTCTTATTGAAGACCCGGAGCCGGAAGGTTATCCTCTTCGATTTGTTGATATACCTGCTATGGTCGATAAGAATCGACAGTTAATGGAGCAGCTTGTACAGGAAACTATAAAGAAAATATATAATACTTTTATTGAGTATCAAGACAAGGTGGATGTTTTTTATGTAGCTTTTTCTGGTGGTAAGGACAGTGTCGTTGCCTTGGATTTGGTTCAAAGAGCACTTCCTCATAACTGCTTTAAGGTGTTATTTGGGGATACTGGAATGGAATTCCCCGATACATATGAGACTGTTGAAAAAATAAAACAAATTTGTGCTGAAGAAAAAATTGAGTTTTTGCAGGCAAAATCAAAATTAAAACCTGAGAATACATGGCAAATCTTTGGACCGCCAGCTGTAACAATACGTTGGTGTTGTAGTGTGCATAAAACTACGCCGCAGATAATGCAACTTAGAGAAGTTTTACAAAAACCTGATTTTACTGGTATGGCATTCACTGGTGTTCGTGGAGATGAAAGCTTATCTAGAAGTGAGTATGATGCAATCAGTTATGGAGGTAAGCATTCTGGGCAATATAGCTGCCATCCTATTCTGGAATGGAACACGGCAGAACTTTTTCTATACATATATGAAAATGGCTTGACCTTTAATAATGCATATAAAAAAGGTAATACAAGAGCTGGCTGCCTTGTTTGTCCTATGTCTCAAGGGAAACATGATTACATGAAGTATAAAAATTATCCCGATGATACAGACTTGTTTATCAATAAAATAATAACTACTAGTGGAAAAAACTTCTCAAAGGAAAATTATGATAGGTTTGTCGAACAAGGATACTGGCGTACTAGAAAAAGTGGCAGAGAATTAAGTTTCGGTCATGATAAGCATGTGTTTGAAATAGTCAAGGGACAAAATGTTATAACTGTACAGAAAAAGAATGAATACTGGAAAGAATGGGCAAAGACTATTGGTCAGGTTACTAGTTTGGGGGATGGTGAATTTAGCATAGCATATGAAGGAAAATCTTATGCAATTCGTACTATAAGTACTCAAGAAGGTGGAGAGCAATTTACGTTTCCTAATATTGAAAATAGTAAATCAGATATAAAATTTTTGTCGCTTTTTAAGAGTGTGATTATAAAGAGCGTTTATTGTGTTAATTGTGGGTATTGTGCAGCCGAATGTAAAAGTGGTTGTATTGATATGGCAAATGGAGTGCATATTTCAAATCAGTGTAAGCATTGCTTTAGCTGCCACGATATATATTCTCATTGTTTGAGATATAACTCTATAAAAAATAGAATAGGAGCAAAGGTCATGACTGGACTTGATAGATATTATAGCTTTGGTATTAAAGAAAATTGGTTGAGAGTGTACTTTGACTATGAGGGAACGTCATCGTTTTGGAAATCAGATGGAGATGGCGAAGTACCAAATAAGAAAAAGGATGCATTTTTAAATTTTGTTAAAGATGCGGGATTGGTAGACGAAGATAAATCCTTGAAAGGAAAAGAGTATAAGTATATAAAATATAAGCCGAACAAGTTCGCAGAAAAAATGTTTTCTCTTGGAGTAGATGATGAGAGTATGTGGGCTTATCTAATGTGTAACCTAGTATATGCAGAGGATTCAGAAGAGTTTAGATGGTTTATAAAGAATATACCTTTCAGTGAGACATCAACACCAGAGTCTATAAAACTTAGATTAGACGAAGTCATGGAAAATGATAAATCTGGTTTAGGAAAGAGAAATATTTGTGATGCACTTAAATCGTTTTTGATTAAGACACCGTTTGGAAAGCAACTTGGTCTTGGTAGTGTTATAGATTATGAAGAGAAAGTATCATCAAACGGAAGAGAAACTATTACATTGAATTATTTTGTTAGAGGTTCATGGAAAAATCCAGACGAAAAAGTGATACTATATGCACTTTATAAATTTGCTGAGGCATGCGGAAATTACAGACAGTTCACATTAACCAGATTACTTGATACATCTGTTGAAAGTGCTGGAATTAGTCCAACACAGATTTTTGGATTGAACCGAGAAACAATGGAGAAAATCCTGAATGGTCTTACATTTAATTATCCTGATTTGATTGAAGCAAGATTTACGCTTGGTCTGGATAATATTACACTCAAAAGTGATAAGACGGCTAATGAAATTTTAAACGAGCTGTTCTGAGGAGGAAAAGAGAATGAGTTACAGAGAGTATTTTGATATCGACCCGGAGTATTTTCCACAGGTAGATAAGAAAATAATAGAGGAACAGCCGGATTTGTGGAAAAAATTCTACCCACATCCTACATTCATTAAGCTATTGAAGTCAATGGTAGATGTTCTATCACGCAAGCAGAAATTATCGGTATGGGTTGACGGTGCATATGGCACAGGTAAATCTCATGCTGTTCTGACATTAAAGAAACTCATTGAGGCTTCAGACGAGGAAACAAACGCATACTTTGAGCGTTATAATCTTGATAATTTTCTTTGTCAAAAACTGATTGCACAGAAAAACGAAGGTAAAATTCTTGTTTGTCATCGTTATGGCTCATCTGATATTCAAAGTGATACGGATTTGGTTGTTGCTATTCAGGAAGGTGTAGAGAAAGCATTGGCTGATGCGGGAATTGAAAATGTAGCCAGTACTTCTTTGAAGAATTCGCTTATCAGATATTTTGAAGATGAAGAAAATAAGCAGAGTTTTGACATTTATGCTAAGGGTAAATATCAGACAGTGTTGAACGGAGATACTGCGGATAGTATTCTTGAAAAATTAAGAAATTTCAAGGAAGAAGCTTTGAATACTTTGGTTAAAAAAGTGTTTAAAGTTCCGGTTGTAAAGGGAAGCTTTTCCATGACTACAGGGGAACTTTGCGATTGGATACGTGAAATTATCGAAAAGAATAACCTTAAGGAACTTGTATTCATTTGGGATGAATTTTCAGAGTATTTTGAGAATAACATGCATCATCTTACTGGTTTTCAGCAAGTTGCAGAGCTTGCTGCTACGGCACCGTTCTGTCTTTTGATTGTTACACATAAAGCTGAAGGCTATTTTTCTGATGGAGACCCAGATAAGCGAAAAATCCTCGACAGATTTGTTTCGCCAATTCACATTTCATTGCCTGAAAATATAGCTTTTGAATTGATGCATGAGGCATTGAAGGTAACAGATGATGTTGATAAAGCTGCGAAATGGGAGAAGCACAGGAAAAGTTTAGAAGACCGTACTATGCAGAGCCGTTCTGCTGTAAGCAAAAAAATTGGTTTAACAGACAAAGATTTAAGTAATGTTTTACCGATTCATCCTTATGCAGCCCTTATATTGCAGCATATTTCGATTTACTACACATCTACAGCCCGTAGCATGTTCAATTTTATTAAGAATGATGAAGGCGAGGATGTTAAAGCATTTCAGTGGTTTATTGACAGATATGATTTTAGTTCTCAAAATCCATTTGTCACGATTGATATGTTATGGAATTTCTTTTATGAAACAGGCAGCCAGAAATTGGCTGATGGCATAAGAGAGGTTTTAAGCTGTTATACTCAGAAAATGGATAAGGAGCTTATGGAAGATGAAAAGCGTGTACTCAAGGTTATCTTGTTGCTTCAGGCTATATCTGAAAGAATGAGTGGAAACCGTGATATTTTTCTTCCAAACAACAAAAATTTGACACTTGCTTTCGAGGGCACTGACCTTGAATTTACGGCACAGAATATTGCAAAAAAACTTTTGAACGACCATGTAGTAACCAGAACGCCTTTGACTGGCGATGTATTCTCGTATTGCTGCAAAAACATGGGACCAAGTGTAGACCCGGGTCCGTTCATTGCTCAGGCTAAAGGTAAATCTACAAAAGATATGTCATTTATGGCAGGTAGTAATTTGCGTACTACTATTGAATTTACGGGTGCATTAAAGCTTCGTTATTCATTGGCATATGCTACGCTCTCAGATTTTGATAGTGAAATAAAAAAGGCAAACAATCCAAGTGCAACTAATAACAAACTTTATGCCGTTGCAACTATTGGCAGAGATTCGGCTGAAAGCGGTGCATTGAAGAAAAAGATAGAGAATTTCTTTGTGAATAATCCTGAATCAAATGCAATTGTAATCGATAGTTCAACATGTGTTCTCGGTGAAGGCGAGTATAATGAGTTTGTTGAAAACTATGCCATGTCTCTTGCAATCGGAAACAGCGATTTAGACCAGAGAAAGACATACGAGGGATATGCTATCGAGGTGCTTTCAAATTGGGCGAAGAGAATTAAATGCGGCGATTTCTATGTATACTCTCGCTATGCAACAAATGGAGAACGAGTGGCGAATATTCAGGATTTGTTTATCTATCTGCTTGATATAGATAAATTCCATTACCCACAATGTCTTGAGGGTGCTTATACAAGTGTTTTGAATACAATGTATGATGCCAATTCGTTGGGAAATGGTGCAACATGTGGTATTAACGAAGAAACAAAAGGGACATTCCGTTCCGGTAATGAAGCAACTAAACTTGAAAATGCTCTGAAGGGCGCATGGAAAGTTCCAGAATATTGGAATAACTCTCATTCTTATATTGCAGATTTGAAGAAAACGGTAGATGAGTTTATTAACGAAACTTTTAATAAAAGTGACCGTATTTCTATTGCTTCAATATATGAGATGCTGAAAGCAGAACCATACGGATTTATGCCTTGTAACCTGACGGCTTTTATTCTTGGATTTATTTTAAAGGAATACACGAAAGGCGTTTATTCTTACAGTGACAATTTAACAACAGTACCGTTAGATGCGGAAAAGCTTGCCAGTATGATTTCTGAAATTATTAAGCAGGACAACACGCCGGAAAAACGTTATAAAGATAAGTTTATCGTAACATTGACGGAAGAAGAACGTGCCTTTAACAAGGCTACATCAGTTGCTTTCGATATTCCAGAAATGTATTGTGTTTCTGTTACGGAAACAAGGTCACGAATCCGAGAACAGATGAAAGGTTTTTCCTTCCCTATTTGGGTAATCAAGTATGTGCTTGACGATAAGACTTTTAAGACAGATAAAGATGTCGTTTCAAAACTTATTGATAACTATTGTGGCATTGCGAATAACAAGAACATGGAAGGCGAGAAGTCTGATAATGACATTGCTCTTACTATTGGGAAATTATGCTTAGATAATGAGGGCGTTGTAGATGACTTGAAGAGTATACTCACAAAGGACAATTGCAAATCTGGTATGCTTGAGTATTTAAAATTATACGATGGAGGGAAACTTCCTGCTGTTGCTGAAAAAATCAATGACGGCGGTCAGTATATCAATCAGTTGCAATATAAATTCAGCTCAGATGCTGCCAATTGGGTATGGAATACAGATACAGTCAATGCAAAAATAGATGAGCTTATTTGTGAATATGAAATTATTGAAATAAGCAATGGTGTTTTATCTAAAAATGCAACCTATATGGAAGCGATTCGTGCATGGGTTGATAAGATTGGTCAGATTCGATTAGCTTATTCAATGATTAAAAATGAGCTTGGCGATAGCAAAGCATTTTATGAGATGCTTTACAACCTGTATAAGCAAAGAAATCTTCTTGATTCACAAAAGAAGCCATTTCTTGATTTACTTCGTGAGAATATAGAAAACTTTAAGTATTTTATGGGCTCACAGAGCAGTTTATTTATTAAAGCGTGTAGTTTCTATTTAGACGACCTTTCAGAGGAAGATGTTAAGTCCATTCTTGATGATGATACATATGGATTTGGAGGTTCTTATTTACTTGAGCGAGATAAGTATACCGGCAAGGTTCAAAAAGCAGTCGATTTATATAAGAATGCTCAGTTGTATACTCAACTTAAAAAGAAATGGAACGATTTGACCGATACTGATTCACCATATATGTGGTCGAATAAGTATCATATGCCTATCCTTGCCATGGTTCCCGATGATGAAGTCGCAACAGCAAGAAAGGTATTTGGAGCTATAAATTCTAAAACTAAAGATGAGAATACCATTACAACAGCACTAGACTATCTTGATAAAATGACCTATGTGCAGAAATTGAATAATAAAGAAGATAGAGATAAAGCATTTAGAGATGTTTTCCTTGAAGAGTTCTCTGAACTGTTTGATGATGTTGATGAAGTTAGAACTTACCTTCAGAACCATATCTCAGATTCGCCGTATCATTGGCTTGGAAATAAAGCGGTTACAGCAAAGATTAAGACGATGGCTAATGCAAAATATAATGAGTCAGGGTATGGAAAAGCAAAAAAAGTAATAGACGAAATGCCAGCTGAACAGGTAAAAGAATATCTGAAGAAAATGATAGAAGATAATTTTGTTGTTGGGTTGGAAATCATAAAGAAACAAAAGTGATTCGGAGGATAAAACATATGAATCTGGATGACACAAAAAAGAGAGTTCAAAAATATCTGAACTCTAATAAAAGATATCCTTTGATTGTTGATGTTCAAACAAGGGAAGATTTAGCAAATATAGCAGAATATTTTAAGGTGGGTAGTAACAAGTTCCCGGCTATAGAGGAGTTTTGCAACCAAGATGAGGCAATAAAACTGGATGAGTTATACGCATCTGTATCAAGTAACAGTGGTAATACATTTATAACCGGATTGTCTGGATTCCTTATGCTATTTGGAGAAAATGTGGCAAAGCAGGCTTTAAAAACACTGATTACAACAAGCATTTCTGGTCATGTTGTAATTATTACATATCAATGTGAGAAATATCTCAGATTTACAGATCCTAGAATATCTGAGAGCGGAAGATTGGTTATCGTTGATGGAAATCCTGACAATATTTGCAATATAAATTTCATTTCTCCGACGCTCTCCGATATTTTTACGGATTCATATAGTGGGATACAGAACATTGGAACAGCCATAGATAGTTGCTTCAATAGAGATGCATATATTGCAACAGCAATAGATAAAAGCTCTTTTGCTGAATCAGTCTTTCATATTTCACAAGTAAATAATAGTTATGATATTCTCCGAAATAAAGATTCAAGAACAGGAATTGTTCCTCAAGCATGTGGATTGCCGGAACAATGGGATTATGTGCTCCATCAAATGGGAAAATCAGGAACGTGGACTACGGTTATTGTAGACAATTTTGGGTCAGAAAATAATCTTTTACATGTAATAAGAGAATATCCGAAATTTGACGTTGAAAAGAGATGGCTTTACTATATTGCACTTCTGATTTGCGGTGTTAAGAATAATGATTACCTTAAACTTGCGTTAAATAAGACGTCAAAATCCAGTGAATTGATAAAGAATATTTTTCGGTCTGTACTTGATATTGATTGGAAGAGTGAAAACTATCAGAAATTGTATAGGCAAAGAAAAAGTTTAATTAGTGAGCTGAAAAAGCCATTGCCTGAGACGATAGATTTTTGTAAAATTTTATCAACCAAAGGAGAAGATGAAATTTACTATCTGACAGATTTAACACAACCGGAAAAAGAAAAAATCATCAAATGGCTTAGCAATTATGGTGTGAAGTATTCAAAGGATGAGTTGGTTTCTATTTTGATGAATGTCTATCCCGATTTAGCGTATTATTTGTCAAGTTATAGATATAGAAATGAATTTTTGAATACCTATTTTGAGAATTACAAATATCAAAAGATAACAAATCGTATTCTGCCATCTTTTGATAAAGTTGTTGAAGAGCAGGCAATAAAAATGGATTTTGTTACAATCTTAAAACCACGTACAGCCTATGTAGATAAACTTGATACACAAAATGCACAAGTATTTTTTGTTGATGCAATGGGAGTTGAATACTTAAGCTTTATTCAACAGAAGTGTAGCGAATACGGACTTTCGGCAAATATATCTTGTGCAAGATGCGAGTTGCCATCATTAACTGTATTTAACAAGGAATTTGTAGATGTGTTAAAAGATAAAGGATGTCTAATATCAGATATAAAGGATTTAGATGATATTAAGCATCATGGCAAAGATAGCTTCGACTATGAGAAAGAAAAAACACCAATTTACCTCATAAAAGAGCTCGAAATAATAGATGATTTATTGACGAAAATTAAAGCAAGCATACTTGCTGGGTCATATAATAAAGCAATTATTATTTCTGACCATGGTGCTAGCCGACTTGCTGTCCTTCATGAAACTGAAAATATATGGAATATGGAGACAAAAGGCGAGCATTCAGGAAGATGTTGCAAGATAAGTGAAATTGACGATAAACCAGATTTTGCAATTGAAGAGTCTGGATACTGGATTCTGGCGAATTATGACAGATTTAGGGGAAGCCGACGTGCAAATGTAGAAGTACACGGTGGAGCTTCTATGGAGGAAGTTGCGGTTCCAATTATTGAAATTACACAAAAAGCATCTAATATAGAAGCCTTTATCGTCGATGAATCAAGAGTTTTAACATTAGGTGCAAAGGAATACGCAATCATTAAAATTTATGTTGGAATTAGAAGTAATAATATTTCCATTAAATTGGATGGTAATTATTACAATGCTGAAGAAACTGCTGAACCTTATATATACAGCATAGAATTGAAAAATTACAGCAAAAAAGGCAAGTTTTCTATTGATATCCTTGATGGTGGCAGTGTTCTCGCATCTGGACAGCAGTTTGAAATTGAGAAAAAGGGAATGTCACAGAATAATATGTTCGATTTTTAGAGGTAAAAATAAATGACTGATAAACTTAGAGACTATTTTGATGAAATGGTTGTTTATAAAGATTTAAAAAATAATAATTTCTTTTCTTCTCTTGGACTTCCTGCATTTTTAAGAGATTATCTTTTGAAAATGTTCAGCGATGATTTTGGGAATTTTGATGTGGATGAAGTATCTGCATTTGTTAAGAAGTTCATACCCAAAAAAGAGGATTGGATGAGTATAAAAAATAAAATCATCTATGAGAATGAAAGTGTTCAAATCCTGACAAAAATTTCCGTAGATATCAATATAAAGACCGGAGAAATATCATTTGCTATTCCTGATTTTGGAGTTACTGAAAAGGAAACTTTGATTGAACCGGCTATTTGGGATGTCTATAAAGAAGATTTGATAAATACAGGAGAAACTTGGGGAATTATAAAATTAGGATATCGTCAACCTGACGATACAGTAAAGCCAAAGATTCCGGGAAAAATAAAGTTGACTGGTTTCAAGAATTTTCGCCCTTATACGGTAGATGTTGAGTATTTTAAAGAAATGAGGTCAAACTTTGAAACGGATGAATGGATAGATATCTTATTAGGAGCTATCGACTATAATGCTGACGGATATGAAACGAAACTTCAAAAGCTGACAATGCTTACTAGACTATTGCCGTTTGTAGAGAAAAGAATAAACCTTATTGAACTAGCTCCTAAGGGAACTGGAAAAAGTTATGTTTTTGGTCATATCAGTAAAAACGGCTTGCTGACAGACGGTGGAAAAGTTACCCGTTCAAAAATGTTTTATGATGCTAACAGAAGAAAACCGGGTTATATTTGTGGTCCGGACTATGTAGCGATTGATGAAGTAAAGCTTGTAAATTTCGGCGACGAAAATGAAATGCGTTCCATACTTCAAGGATATCTTGAGTACGGTACATTTAATTCCAATGGCTATAATGGAGAATCGGATGCTGGTGTAGTATTCCTTGGTAATATAAAAGAAGAAAACATGGATGAGTATGGTTATATGTTAGGAGAATTACCTACGTTGTTTCAGGAAACGGCACTTCTTGACCGTATTCACGGATTCGTTAAAGGGTGGGATATACCTAGAATGAATGATGGTCTTAAACTAACCGGATGGGCACTTAACTCTGAATATTTCTGCTCTATTCTTCATGAACTCAGAAATGATATGAGTTATCGTGCCATTGTGGAAAAGATTGTAGAAGTTCCCGAGCATGCGGATACTCGTGATACAGAGGCAATTAAAAGGTTGGCAACTGCATATTTAAAGCTGCTGTTTCCAAATGTTAGAAATGAGTTTGATGTTGACAAGATGGAATTTAGAGACTACTGTTTAACGCCAGCTATGAAAATGCGAAGAATTATCAAACTTCAGCAAGGCATGATTGACAGTGAATATAAAAATAAAGATGTTCCATGTTTAATGGTGAGAGAATAATGAGTAAAGAGTGTATTGCTTGTGGAAAAAAGCAATTGGATAAAGATACTGTAGGCATAAACAAAAAGCTTCTTGGAAAAGACATTGCCAATTTTTATTGTATGGACTGTTTGGCTGATTTTTTAGGATGTACTGTTGATGATTTGCTGGACAAAATAGAAGAATTTAAGGATGAAGGGTGTACACTTTTTAAATGAGGAATAGCTATGAAGCATTTTATATACGCTGATAATGCAGCAACAACAAAATTGGATAAAGATGCATTTAATGCAATGCTTCCATGGCTTCAAGAAGAATATGGCAATGCGTCGCAACCATATTCATTTGCACGTAAACCGAAAAAAGCCTTGATGGAAGCTAGAACTTTAATTGCAGAATGCATCGGTGCTCAACCAGATGAAATTTATTTTACGTCAGGAGGCACGGAAAGTGATAACTGGGCAATAAAGGGGATTGCTGAGAAGGGGAAAAAACATCATACAATTGCAACGCAGATTGAACATCATGCAATCCTGAATGCCTGTAGAAGATTAGAACACTTTGGATTTCAAGTGGATTATCTTCCAGTTGACAAACAAGGTGTTGTATCATGCGAAGATTTAGTGAAATTTATAAAAGGTAATACTGAGCTGATTTCTGTAATGATGGTTAATAATGAAATTGGAACGATTGAACCAATAAAAGAGTTAGCAACCGTAGCTCATGATAACGGTATTTTATTTCATACAGATGCAGTTCAGGCAGTTGGGCATATTCCAATTGATGTCAGTGACTTATGTGTGGATATGCTTTCTGCCTCGGCACACAAATTTAACGGACCAAAGGGAATTGGTTTTTTGTACATTAAGAGAGGTACAAAAATATCTTCATTTGCAGATGGTGGTGCTCAGGAATTCCATAAGCGTGCAGGAACTGAAAATATTGCTTCGATTGTAGGAATGTCCATTGCATTGAAAAAAAGTTGCGATGAAATGGAAAAAGTGAATAAAAAACTACTTGCTTTAGATGAAGCATTTAACGATGTTCTTTTGAAGTCTAAGATAGATTTTATTAGAAATGGTTCTAATAATCATGTTCCGGGGAATATAAATTTGTCTATCCGCAGAACGAGTGGGGAAATGTTACTGCATCGTTTGGATTTGATGGGAATTTGTATATCAACGGGTTCGGCTTGTGATTCTGTAAATACAGAAGTCTCGCATGTTATTAAGGCAATCGGAGTACCATCTGAGTATTCAGAAGGCACTATTCGTATTTCGTTTGGTAGAGACAATACAGAAGAAGACGCAATTATGATTGCAAAGGCTCTAGTTAAAGTCATTAAAGGATAAGATGGATTCATAAGGAAAGTAATTGGTAAATTACACGGACATATCATTTACTTTAATTAACCACATTTTGGGATATAAGTCTGACACAATGAAACTGGTCAAAACATATAAGGCGGAAAAGAACAGTGCAAGCTTCGGACAGATGCTTTACTGCCCTTATGATTATGATAAAGTAAGATTGATTGTAAAGAAAATGACTGACTAGATGAGTTCTGGGTTTGAATGATAAGAGAATTTGACAATGACAGATGGAACGGTTATCCCTATATGACGAATGAGAGAGTTAGGGAGAAGTGTTTGGAGATATGTAGGAGTAGTTCAGAAAGGAAATCAATGGAATCAAAACCAAGGATTTTATATTTACAAAAGATACTGCTTGAGAGAACAGATGAGGAAAATATGCTTTCCACAACGCAGTTAATCAATATATTAAATGATGAATATGGGATATCTGCTCATAGGACTACCATAACAAAGGATATTGCGGCTCTTCAGGAGTTTGGAATGGATATTGTTGTTATTCATTCCACTCAAAGTAAATACTTTGTGGCAAGCCGTAAGTTTGAGCTACCTGAGCTGAAACTGTTGATTGACGCAGTAGAATCATCCAAATTTATTACGAGTAAGAAAAGCGACGCACTGATTGAGAAGATACATACAATGACAAGTGCAGGGCAGGTGGCAAAACTCAGGAGAAACAACTATGTTGTTAATCGAATAAAGCCGGACAACGAGCAGATTTATTATATTATTGACACGATAAATGAAGCCATAAATAGCGGCAAGCAGATTTCATTTCAGTATTATGACTATACAGGACTAAAGAAGAAAGTTCTTAAGAATAAAGGCGAGGTGTATAAGCTCAGTCCGTATAAACTTATCTGGTGTGGGGACTATTATTATGTTCTCGGATATTCTGAAAAGCAGAGAAAAGTTATAAATTTTAGAGTAGACCGCATTGCATTGAGACCAGATATACTTGCTAAGGATATTATTCCTATGCCCGATGATTTTGATATTGAGAATTTTACAAAAGAAGTGTTCTTTATGTTCTCAGGAGAGAAAGTTCTTGTGGATTTGCGGTGTGATAACAGCCTGATGAAAACAATGGTTGACCGTTTCGGAGAAGATGTGACAACCCTTGCGTATGATATGACTTCTTTCAGAGTACAGACCGAAGTATCAGCCAGTCCTACCTTTTTCGGTTGGGTGTTTGGCTTTAATGGAAAAGTACAGATACTTGCACCGGAAAGTGTGAAAGAACAGTACAGACAGATGATTGCAAAAGCCGATGAGGATATGCAAGAGAGTGAGTAGTGATTCGTAAATGATTTAGAATTTGTGTGAAAAATCAATTATTATGAATATGAAAATGATATGTTTTTAAATTGTGCAGACGGTCTGCACAATTAGGAAGGAGTCAATATGCTTACACCGTCAAATCAATATTTGCAGGCAGTAGAAGAAATAAATGATTATGTCAATCAGGCTAAATGCAGAGCTTCTGTCAGTGTAAATAGTGAGATAATGAAAACAAATATATTTATTGGAAATGTTATTATCCGCAATTCTGAGTGGGGAAATAAATTTGTGGAAAATCTGTCTAAGGATATGAAGATGAGATTTCCAAGTGCAAAAGGTTATTCTGTCAGAAATTTAAAATATATGAAGAAATTTGCACAGATTTTTACGGAAGATGATGTAGATGAGTACGGATTGGGAAGAATTACTTGGAGTCATCATCAGATATTGATGAGTAAAGTGTCAAATCGAGAAGAATATATATGGTATCTGGAAAAAACTTTGGAACATAAGTGGTCAGTTGATGATTTGAATTCCCAAGTTAAGAGTCAATTATATGAGCGACAGGCGGTTGCTAACAAAATATCAAATTTTGAAAGACGATTACCGGCTGAACAAAAGGATATGGTAGTAAGCACAATGAAAGACCCATATATGTTTGATTTCATCAATTATACGGAAGAAATGTTGGAAACAGATATAGAAAATGAACTTGTAAAAAATGTTACTTCTCTACTGATGGAATTAGGCACTGGTTTTGCTTTTATGGGACAGCAGTATCATCTTGAAGTTGGAGGAAAAGATTTTTATATAGACCTTCTGTTTTATAACACAAAGCTTAGATGTTATGTAGCAATAGACCTTAAAACTGGCGAGTTTAAGCCAGAACAGGCAGGAAAGATGAATTTTTATTTATCTGCTTTAGACGATTTAGTGAAAGCTCCAGAGGATAATCCATCAGTGGGACTTATTTTGTGCAGAGATGAAAATAGAACAATTGCAGAGTATGCATTGAGAGATATGTCAAAACCGATTGGTGTCAGTGAATATCACTTATGCACGGATTTACCGTTAGATTTGAAAAATGCATTACCTGCCGTAGAAGATATTAGAAGTAGAATTGATATGAAAAAGTAATTTGTGCAGACCGTCTGCACAAATTGCAAATTTAAATTGCATTGAACAAAAAGCCTTTATGGGCGGAAATTTTCAATGGAATAAAAATGACAGATATGTTGTATCGGTGTTATTGGCTGAAGGATAATACATAGTAAAAGTGTTCTTAGAGATTTTGGACTCCGTGAATCCAAAATCTATACGGCTGTTATTGAAGATTTATATATTGCTTAGATTGTTGCCACAGTGAGGCAACAATCTAATTGTGCAGACGGTCTGCACAAATTGCAGGATAAAAGTTCATTGAACAAAAAAGCCTTTATAGGCTGTAATTTTCAATGAAAACAAAAACTTTACTTTTAACATTGGTTGAGTTAAAAAGAAATAAATTGAGTTAAAAGGTGCGGAGGTGTTAGCAAATTGCGACACCTCTTTTCTTTTGCGAAAAACCTACTTGAAAAAATTTTCGTATCAGGTATAATAAAACTATCGAAAGCAGACTGCTTCCGATAGAAAAGAAAGCGAGGTGCAGGTATGAGAAGCAAGAGTCCTGAACTTATGAGTGAGATAAAAAAGTATATCGAGGATTATTACCTGCAAAACAGACAATCCCCATCAACTACGAAGATTGCTGAAGCTGTTGGCATTGCCAGAGGTACAGCATATAAATACTTGGTAGAGATGGCTCAGAAGAATATGATTGAGTATGACGGGCAGGAGATTCGTACCAATGTGACCCGTAAGTACAGTGGCGAACAGACACAGACACCGATTGTAGGTTCTATTCCTTGTGGCAGTCCTCAGTATGAGGAAGAAAATATTGAAGAATATGTATCACTTCCTACTGCCATTTTCGGCAAAGGAGATTTCTTCATATTAAGAGCAAGCGGTCAGTCTATGATTGAAGCAGGGATTGATGACGGCGACCTTGTGGTTGTTAAAAAGCAGGTAGAAGCCAATGATGGCGATATAGTAGTTGCCCTTGTGGATAATCAGAATACATTGAAACGCTACTTCCGAGATGATGAGAATAAGAAAATCATTCTCCACCCGGAAAATAAGAAGATGAAAGACATCATTGTAGATGAGTGCTGCATTCAGGGTGTGGCTTGTCACATCATCAAAGAACTATAACAGAGGACAGACGAATGAGAACACTTGAAGGAATTCGCTATCTAATCAATTTGGATAGTGCGGAAATACAACAGAACTTTGCCGGAGGAGTTGCACCGCCGGACAAGGTGGAGTCGGAGGTGGACACAACTTGAGTATTTATATGTCAAGAGCCGAGTTGGAAGAAATCAGCGAAGGCTTGATAACAGCTTATGCTAATAAGTTTAGCAATCGAGTGATTCAATCCATCGACATAGAACATTTCATTACAGAATTTCTTATGTTACGAATTGAATACGCTTCTTTCGCAGAAGATGATGCAGGCAGGATTGGCTTTCTGGCAGATGGAGCAACACCACTGCTGGTACATCAGGACGGAAAAATTATTCCCTTTGTTTTCCCGAAAGATACCATCGTACTTGATAAATTTCTTCTTGCTGAAAAGGAGCAGGGACGTCGCAGATTTACAATGGCACACGAAGCGTCACATCATATCTTGAGTAAGATGTATGCAATGCCGAGTGAAGGACGCTTTCATGCAGAGTATGACAGTGAGCGTAGTTATTCCAAAGAGGAACTGGCTCAGATGTTTGCGTCTGTTGAGTGGCAGGCAGATACAATGGGAGCTTCGCTTCTTATGCCGAGAAGAATTATTGAAAATGCCTTGGCGAAATATAATCAGTCAAATCCGATAAGAGTTTATGGCGATAATACCATTACTTCAAAGGATAAAGCAGTTATCCGCAGAATGGCAGCTTATATCGGAGTATCTTATACAGCCTTGGTTATCAGATTGAGAGATATGGGGCTATTTGAGTATCACAATATCCTTGAGTACATTTCCAATGAGTTAAATCTGGGAGGTGTTTCTCAATGAGGTTACAGACTCAGGTAGCACCTGAAATACAAAAGAGATTGCTTCTGTCAAGAGTGGAAGCTGAAAGTCTGAAAGAGCGTGATATTCTCTGCCCGACTTGTGGGTTCAGGATACAAAGAGTTTTTTCAGACGCAACCGGACATTTGAGTGTGAAGTGTCAGAAATGCAAGAATGTCCATATCTTAAATCTCGCTTACTTCCGCAGAATCCGCAGGAACGGATATGGCAGGAATTGCAGGCGATGAAGATTACAAGTAAATATCGAAACGATTTCTAATCGAGTAAGCGGAGATAAGCAATTTATTTGCTAAACTACCAAGCACCGTACGAAGCCGGATAAGTGAAGAATAGAAGTATTCTTTGCTGTCCAGATTCGACGGTGCTTTTTTTGTTGCTGTTTTATTCGATTATGCTTCGTGCAGTATTAGGTCTTTTCCCTTACTTGGGAAAGGACTTTTATGTTTTATAACGCATGGCAGTGCCAGATAGCTGAGTACCCGTAATCTCCGAATTTTGAAACTTATCAATTTTTCAAAATTCAAAGGAGATTACGGAAATGACAAACAAACTTACATTAACAGAACAAGAAGAATTATTTGCAAAGGATTGTAAACTGATAAACCTTAAATACGAATATAACGGTTATACCGGAGATGAAAGATGGGCGATTATTACGGAATTATCTGTAAAAGAGCTTTGGGAGAAGTATCCCCTTGTTATAGAAAGATATTCTCCGTTTGTGCATCTTTCCATTGCACAGGGAGAGGTAATTGACGATGCAAACCGAAATGAGGACAAGTATGCAAAGAGAAGCAGTCGCACACTTGACTGCTATGGATATGACGATGAAATGTCCTCACAGTTCCATAAAGAACTTGCCATTATGTTTGACGACACATTTGAAAGAGCAGAGGAAGAAAGGCTTGAACTGGAAAGAGAAGAATTGCGTCAGTGTGAAATCAGGAAAGCAAGGATAGCACTTTCAATGTTGCAGCCACTTCAAAGGGAACGCCTTATGAAGAATGTGTGCTGCGGTCTGAGTTCCAGAGCGATTGCAAAGCAGGAGGGAGTATATTACAGCTCCGTAGATAAGTCTATTGCAGCGGCAAAGAAAAACTTTATCAAATTTTATGAAAATCTCTGATTTTGGGTGTGCATTTCAGCACCCTTTGTCCAAATGAGTGAAGGGGTTATTTCATTCCGGATACGAATGACACTTTAAAAATTAGATTCTTGAGAGGTTATGTATATGAAAGAAAAAATGATTTGTCGTGGGGATTTATTCTACTATGACTTTGGAGATAACAGTGGTTCAGTACAAAGCGGAGAGCGTCCGGTGCTTGTCGTTCAGGCGGACGATTATAACCAGAATGCTCCAACGATTATCGTTGCAGCGGTTACAAGTGTAATCAAGAAAAGATATTTGCCATCGCACATTATTCTCGGCGAGGAGTTTGGACTGAAGAAACCGTCAATGGTTCTTTTGGAGCAGATACGGACAGTCAATAGAGAGGATTTGCGTGAATACATAGGTACGGTAGATGACGATAAACTTTTCAGGCAGATAAACGCAACTTTGAAAAAGACTTTTGGACTTTGGGTTTACAAGCCGGAGGGGAAAGAAAATATTCGCTGTCTATGCCCGAAGTGTTTGAATGATTACATCCATAATCCAGACTATATTGTAAGGCGACTCGACCCATTTGCAAAGCGAAAAGACAGATGTGATAAGTGTGATGGAGATGGTTGGGATTATGTTGTTACCGACAGATATTCATCCAAGAAAGAAAATAAAATCATTATTCCTATCTGGAAGAAGTCCAATCTTACAGTAGAAGAAGCCGCAGCTTATTGTGGTATTGGCTCAAGAAAACTAAGAGAAATGTCCGACTCGGAGTTTTGCCCTTTTGTTCTTTGGAATGGAAGTAAGCGACTGATTAAAAGAAGAAAACTGGACGAATATCTTGATAATGCGTATTCGATATAGCTGGTTTGTAAAATGTGCGATGGGTCGGTTCGCATGATAGGCTCATCGCCATTTTTTAATTATCATAAGGGCAGAAAAAAACAAGGAGGTGCTTCCGTAATGGCAGATACAGAAAAGATTATCCGAAAAAAATATGATGTGCCGATATGGCATAAGTCTAATTTGACGATTGATGAAGCAGTTGAATATTCTGGCATAGGTAGAGAAAGACTGAGAAAACTGACAAGCCAAGAAGAATGCCCATTTGTTCTTCATATAGGAAATCGTCGAATGATTAAGAGGAGGATTTTTGATGAATACATTGAAAAACTTACTTTCCTTGAATGATGATGAACGCTTACTTGCCGAAGTAAGAACATATCAGGAAAAACTCATAAGCAATGCTGAAGAACCGATATGGGAAAGAAAGTGGCTGACAATCGAAGAAGCCGCAGCATATTCCGGTATAGGAAGAACGAAGTTGCGTGAGTTGTCTAATCAAGCAGGTTGTCCCTTTGCAATATGGATAGGCAATAAAATCCATATTGTGAGGGAACGACTGGACAAATATATAGATAAGCAGTTTAGAATTTAGGAGGATACAATGGCGACAAAAAGAAAAGATAAATCAAGGGTTGTTCTGAAAACCGGAGAGGTTCAGAGAAAAGACGGTACTTATCAATTTAGCTGGCAGGACAGCCAGATGAAAAGAAGATTTGTTTACGCAAGAACCTTAGATGACCTGAGAGAAAAAGAGAAGCGTATTCAGAAAGATAAATGTGATGGTATTAAGACCGAAGCACGATATACAACCATTGATGAATTATTTGACCTTTGGGCAAATATGAAAAGAGGGCTGAAGAATAATACCTTTGAAAATTACAAATATATGTACAATACTTTTGTGCGACCAGTGATTGGAAGTAAAAGAATATCAACGCTGAAGAAATCGGATATTAAGAAATACTACAATTATCTTGTTGATGAAAGAAATTTGAAGCCTTCAACGATTGATAATATACATACGGTTCTTCATCAGGTTTTACAGATTGCTGTCGATGATGACTTTATCAGAAATAACCCGTCAGATAATGTGTTGAGAGAATTGAAAAAAGCACATTGTTTTCAGTCGGAAAAGCGTAGAGCGTTGACGAAACCGGAGCAGGAGCTATTTCTGAATTTCCTGAAAACCCACCCTGTATATGAACACTGGTATCCGGTCTTTGCAGTAATGATAGGAACTGGACTTCGTGTGGGAGAAGTGACCGGATTGAGATGGTGTGATATTGATATGGAAAGTGGAATGATTGATGTTAATCATACTCTTGTATATTATGACCACAGAACAGAGGGAAGTAAAAGCGGTTGCTACTTCAATGTAAATACAACGAAGACTCCGGCGAGTATGAGGCAGGTTCCAATGCTCGGTTTTGTGAAAGAAGCATTTGAACAGGAGAAACAGAAGCAGGAAGATTTAGGACTTCATTGCGAGGTCACGATTGACGGATATACAGATTTTATTTTCATCAATCGTTTCGGTCAGGTACAGCACCAAGCCACACTCAACAAAGCAATCCGAAGAATTATCCGTGATTGCAATGATGAGCAGTTTTTGCATAGTGATGAACCTGATGTGTTACTTCCTCATTTTAGCTGTCACTCGCTTAGACATACATTTACAACAAGAATGTGTGAAGCTGGAGTAAATATAAAGGTTATTCAAGACGCACTCGGACATTCAGATATTTCAACCACATTGAATATTTACGCTGATGTTACAAAGGAAATGAAAGCGGCAGAGTTCAAAGGATTGGATAGCTACTTCATAGTATAATATTGGACTTCACATACGGAGAGAGAACATACAGAGTGTTGTGTGTTCTTTTTTTTGCGGAAACTAGAAATAGTTGTTTCAATAAAAGTATGATAAAATGGGAGAAGAATAAATGCTTGATTATAGGAAGTATATGAAATAGATGTTATGTGACAAAGAGGAAAGCTATTATGGAAAATGAACTGCGAAAAGCTATAGAGGAATGGGTTGAATATCGGATTGAGCAAAACAAGGAATTAGAAAAGAAATATCCACCTAATCCACCGAATGATGTATGTAAAATGGCTTATATGAAAGGGCTTTTAATTGAAAATAGTTTTGAACCTGAAGTTGGCGAGATGAATGAATTATTTGAAGTAGAGCATGAAAAAGTATTCGTATGGACACATGAAAAAGATAGAAATTCATCTATTATAATTAAAGTAGACCCGGAAGTTAAGAATATGCCATTTTGGAAAAATATTGCAAGCATTATGTGGCTAGCTATGCAATATGCAAATTCTTTTGAGGGGATTTCAGCAGATTGGTATGAATATAGATGGATATACTATTTCGATTCTAATAAAAACTTAGCAGAACAAGTATTCAATAACCTTGAACGGTTTGATAATGTACATTTAACAAATGGAAGAATCATAAAAGCGACTGACATTGGAAATCTTGCACCGGAAATAGAGCTAATGATACGTGATGATAAGGCATATACAGCGATGATGATGTTGAGCAATTCATTTATACAACATTATATTTGCTTGATTTGTGAGTTGAGTAGTTATCCATATCATGACCATTTGGCGGAAGAACCGGAAATATGGGAACATACAGCAATAATCCCCAATATGGAAGTGGCAGTAGTTCAAGCGTGTAGGAGTGTAGAAGGAATATTAGGAGAACCACCTAATTCCCAAAAGCAAGGAGCGGTAATGAAACATAAAAAAAGATGGGAGGAATTAACAGGAATTAATCCAGATAGCATATTTGAAAAAGCAAATATGTCATATTGGGATTTTTATTACAAATTATTTTTTGAACTAAGAAATCCATCAGCACATAGTTATGGGAACATCAATTATAAATTGGAAAAGGCAAAAACCGTTCAAGCACAATGTTTTGCTGCAATTATTGTTCGTGATTATTTTAATAAGCATGTGTTAGAATTAAAAGAGGCTCAGAAAAAACTGAATTTTAATTTAAGCTTACTTGATAGAGTAAGTGATGTAATGAGTACAAAAATAACAAAATAACTCCCGATAATTTGATTAGCATGTTAAAAGCAATTAGGCGACAGAAGTGAAAAGCAATTATGATAGAAGTAACTGAATTGAGGAAGGAACAAGATGGATTGACTTTGTAAATAAAAGAAGTTATAATTTGATGCAGATTACTATATGTTTTCCTATTTGATTATCACCCTACATCATTTACATCAAATTTTACATCATTTGCCCGCAAAATGACTCAAAGAAGGGCAAAGATATAGAGGAGGCGATAATTTGGAAATAAGTAATTTATACAGTACGAGTACCATCTTGGTCGAGTATGAAAGAACCACAAAAAAAGTCCCGACAATGAAGTCCTTAGATGGTGTAAATAAGAAAAATGATGTAAATAATACAGCTTCTGAAGCACCTGAAAAAAATGTAAAAACTGAGTCTGAAAAGATTGATTTTTCTAAGGTAAAGGTAGAGCCTTTATTTGAGGAATTTGTTGATTTTGATACATTCAGCAAGTCAGATTTCCGTGCAGTAAAGGTTAAAGAGTGTGTTGCAGTACCGAAGTCAAAGAAACTGTTACAGTTTACGCTTGATGACGGAACAGGCACAGACAGAACCATTTTAAGCGGTATTCATAGCTTTTATGAGCCTGAAGAACTGGTTGGAAAGACGCTTATCGCTATCACAAATCTTCCACCGAGAGCTATGATGGGCATTGACTCTTGCGGTATGCTCCTCAGTGCTATCCACGAAGAAGAAGGCGAAGAAAAGCTCCATCTTCTGATGGTTGATGACCATATTCCAGCAGGTGCAAAGCTCTATTAAGATGATGTAAAGATGTACCGTTTTACCGAATAGACGGGACGTACTTCATTTGATAAAAAACTAAAAAAACAGCGATTTACATCAAACTTACATCAATTGATGCAGAAATCGGTGCAAGCAAGAAAAAATCGCATAATTGGCAGAATGAATGGGCAGTCCTGAAATCGGGATTGCCCATTTTTAGAAGAAAGACGAAAAACTCTTGACCTGCACGCAGCGTATACGCTTATACTATCAACATAAATCATAAGGAGGTGCATCGGATGTTATTAAATGAAATTATAAATGAGGTTGGAATGACAAAGCGTGCAGTTAAGTATTATGAAGAAAAAGGATTGCTGTCAGTGGATAAAGATAACAATGGTTATCGTAACTATACTGCACAAGATGTTGAAACTTTAAAAAAGATTTCAGTATATAGAAAACTCGGTATTAGTATTAAAGACATACAGAGCCTTTTGGAAACTGGCGACAAAAGTATTCTTCTTCGTATTTATCAAGAAAAAGTGCAGGAAAAAGTTTTAAAAGACTCAGAACTTGAAGCTTTGAAGCAATTTATAGATGATGGTGACGCAGACAAAGCAAATGAGGCACTTGATTATCAAACCGTTGAAAATGCAATTGAGTCTTTGCTACCGGGAAAAGAATGGGGAGATTATTTTAAAAGTCATTTCAAACCATTTCTTAATGTAAGGTTGAAGACTCTGGAACAGAAGCAGGCACTACAGAATATATTAGAATATTGCGATGAAACGACATTGAAAGTTCCTTTTATTATGGGAATAGGTGCGAAGATGATAGGTTGGATTGCACAAGAAACCAGAACCGCAGATGAGATGATAGCCTATTATCGTGATATGAGTGAAAGTGAATATGAAAGACTAAAAGAAAAAGTATGGAAAGGTGCTAAAATAAAAAACGGTATAATGAAATACCATCCAGCATTTATTGCACAGAGAAAAATGCAGAAAGAGTTACAAAATAAAGGATATAACGATATATTCATTCCTAATTTAATGGTTCTGTCTCCAACGTATGCAGAATATAAGAAAGCGTTAGATAATGTGAACGATAGAATGTGTAGAGAACTTGGACTGTATTATGATAGCAATTATAACTTAGTTATTAAAAAAGATAATTCTAAGTAAAAGTTAAACTGCCCTTTGGGAGAGGAGAAATCCTTTTCTCAAAGGGCTTTTTCTATTTATACGGATATTCGCAAACTACAAGATAAAGCCAAAACTTCATATACTCTAAGCACAAGGAGGTTGAGGTTTGGCTATGAACAACAGTTTAGCAGAAGTACACCCGGAGCTTGTTTCGGAGTGGTCGGAGAAGAACTTACCGCTTATCTAATCTTGGAAATGGCTGGGGCTATGAGATGACACCAGCGGAACTTGCAAAAAAAGATGAATTTTATTCTATTTATTGGAGCGAATATAATTTAGTAAAAGAGAGTGGAAGTCCAGAACTTTATGATAAGATTCATAATCGAAACAATTATGCCGATATATAGAAAAGGACAGGTAAACGGATTTACGATGTGATATGTACAAGGAGGACAACGGATATGTCAATGAATGTAAGCACAACCACGGCTGCTTATGCAAATTACCAGAACAACTACAAGACTGGTACAGCAAATAAGAAAAAAGAAACAGCACAAACAACAGAAAATACGAAATTAAAGGAAAATACAACTGAAAGCATCGCTGAAAAAAATCTCAGTAAAGCGGCACAAAAAATGCTGGAGAATTTGCGTGGATCAAGAAACGACATGGATTTTATGGTTGCCGATTTTGAAAATGGTGATAATGCCAAAGATATTTTAGCCCAAAGTGATAAGGAATATACAGTTATTTTCTCAAAGGAAGAAATGGAGAAGATGGCATCAGATCCAAAATATTATGCTGAAAAAATGCATAGTATTGAAGGAGTTTTGCGTATGACAGATGAAATCAATGCCCAGTTCGGCTTTGAAAGAGCATTCGGTAAGACTAACGATAATGCAGATGCTGATACAAAAATAACAAAATTTGGCATATCTTTTAATAGTGACGGAACTACAACCTTCTTTGCACAACTGGAAAAATCATCAGCCAGTCAGAAAGAATATCTTGAAAAGCTTCAGGAAAAGAAAGCTGCTGAGAAGAAAGAGGCAAAGAAAAAGGAACAGTCAAAACAAACCGAAGTAAGAAAAACTACGGTTCAGGCAAATTCAAAAGAAGAACTTTTGGATAAGATCAAAAACATTGACTGGGATTCTATTAAACCGGAGGAGAATAAAATCGGTGGAAGGTTTGATTTTTCAATCTAGTGAATTTGGAACAGATGAAATATATGCCAATATGGAGGAATATATTATGCAGATAACAAGAGATAATTATTCGCAATATGCTCAAATGGTTCAGCAGATGTTCGGGAAAAAAGCAAGTTCAAATGATCCGTTAGCACAATGTGATTATGGTAATTTCTCATTAAGATTTAAGCCTGTGGACATTAATTTTACCAAACCAAACTGGGATACTATCATGACAAAACGAGATAAACCAGCGATGTCAGAGGAAGAATTTGACGAAGCAATAAAAGAACTTGCAAGAAAAGAGTTTGCTACTGGAAAAAGGGATGATGATGCTTATCGAAAATTGTGTATGCAGCATGGAGAAACAGTATCTCCTGATAGAAAGGCTATATATGAATCAAGCATGAAAAAAACTGGTGGCAAAATGAATGCTGCATGTATGTTTTGGGATTCAAAAGGTAATAAAACGCTTTCTTATAATCCAGAGTCAAGAAACTGGAAAGCTATAAGTACAGATGAAGAATTTGCAAGAGCAAGAGTGTTTACATCAATTTATAATGATGAGTTAGCTCGTTTGAAGGAAGAGTATGGCGAAAAAGCGAAAGGAAATGTTTCTTATAGCAAAATAAAGGTAGATATATCCGCAGAGAGATCAAAGGAAAAGAATAATAATGAAGGCAATACTATTGATTTGCAAATTTAGATTGTTGATTGCGTTTTAGCAAATAGTAGATAAAAAACGGAAAGATATTCGTCGCTGGTAGCAGCATTGAGTTCATAAATTACTAGTGTTAATAATTACATCTACCTATTAGGAGGTGCATTAGCGTCATAATTCCGATTGCGGAAGAGACTGAAAAAGGTTAGGTGGTTGGAGTTGTGGTGACATATAAGAAAAGATAAATTGATGGTTTATTCCATACGGGAATAAATCTTCATCAAATCTTTATTTTTTTCTGTTAGGTTATATTTCAGTAAGAAATGAAATATAGAAGGAAGGATAGTAAAGATGGAAATGATGTTACAGACACAAAATCTATGTAAATATTTTAGAAAACAGAAAGCGGTAAATAATGTTTCACTTAATATCGAAAAGGGACAGATTTATGGACTGCTTGGACCGAATGGCGCTGGTAAATCTACCACATTGAAAATGCTGACCGGTATGATGAAACCAACTGCAGGAAAGATTTACTTTGATGGAAAACTTTTGGATAGGAAAGATTTATCAAAAATAGGAGCGTTAATTGAAAATCCGCCTATTTATGAAAATCTTTCCGCCAGAGAGAATTTGAAGGTAAGACAATTATTGCTTGGTACAGATGAAAACAGAATTGATGAGGTCTTGCAGATTGTATCACTTACAAACACCGGAAAGAAGAAAGCAGGACAGTTTTCTTTGGGGATGAAGCAAAGACTAGGCATTGCAATGGCATTGCTTGGAGAACCGGAACTTTTGATATTGGATGAACCTACGAATGGATTAGATCCAATAGGCATCGAGGAATTACGAGAGCTGATCCGGTCTTTTCCGGAACAGGGAATCACTGTAATTCTCTCCAGTCATATTCTCTCAGAGGTACAGTTACTTGCAGATAAAGTCGGGATTATTTCAGGTGGAATCTTAGGATACGAAGGAGCATTAAAGCAGGGAGATAATCTTGAAGATTTGTTTATGAATGTGGTAAGAAAAAACCAGAAAGCAGGTGAAATCCATGGTTAATATTATAAAAGCAGAACATCAAAAAGCCAAAAGAACCATGCGAAAAAAGTTTATCTGGGGATTTCCTCTTCTTACATTTGTCATGGCATTTATATTTACTCTTGGGATGACAAATGCTTATGCAGAAAGTGTTTGGAACTGGTGGTATACACTTTTGCTGCCGGGGATGATTGCTCTATTTTGTTATCTTTCTGTGGCGCAGGAGAAAAAGATAAAATACTATCATTTAATGACTATTCCCACAGACAGAAGAAAATTGTTGCTGGGGAAAATTATTTATATTGGGTACATGATTTTGTTTTCTAATGTGATTGTGTTTGCAGGAGCAACGCTTGGAGGCTTTCTTCTAACGACACATGTTCCAGTGAAAGGAGCGTTGATTGCAGTATTGTTTCTGACGGTTTCTGAGTTATGGGAGATTCCGGTAGCTTTATTTTTAAGTGAACGATTTGGAATGATTGTAAACCTGTTCGTCTGCCTGTTTATTACCGTCAGCGGTGTGGTAATATCACAAACCAGAATCTGGTATGTACTTGTTTCTGCAATCCCTATGCGAATGATGTGCCCGTTGCTTCATGTTTTACCAAATGGACTTGCCGCAGAAGCAGGGAATCCTCTTTTGGATACGGGAGTCATTGTTCCGGGAATGTGTCTCTCAATCATCTGGTTTGTTTTTGTAACGGTTCTGTTTTTGAAATGGTTTGAGAGAAGAGAGGTGAAATAAGATGATTGGAAGATCTCTTAATGCAGACTTGCGAAAGATGAAAGGAACATCTGTGATTCTGGCACACTTACTGATTCCGATTATAACCAGCGTTATATTTTTAATATATTACTTTTTTTCACCATGGAATGAAAATATGAAAGTGATTGCATTTTATCAGGCAATAGGAGCAGGACTTCCGGTACTTATTGGAATTTTTACAGCAAGTGTGATGGAACAGGAACAAAATGCAGGTGATTTTCAAAATCTGTTGTCTTTACCGGATAAACCTGCAGCATTTTTATCGAAACTGTTGATGCTACTGGTTTTGTGTCTGTGCTCTATCCTATTGACAGCAATCATATTCGGAATTGGATTTGGAAGAATCGCATCAAGCGATATCGAAATCATGAAAGGATGTATATTTGCAGCATTGCTGCTGTGGGGAAGCAGTGTTCCACTTTATCTGTGGCAGCTGATTCTGGCTTTTCAGTTTGGAAAAGGGGTATCCATTGGAGCAGGGATTATATCAGGACTAATTAGTGCATTGATGCTTACCGGACTTGGAGATTATGTGTGGAAATATGTATTTGTCTGCTGGACGGGTAGAGTACCATATACTTATCTGCAATCTGTATTGGGAGAAACTAGTGTAGGTGAATGGTTGTCATTCATACCAGGTTGCTTAATATTTACAGGGATTAGTATGGTATACTATTTTTGGTGGGTAAACCACTGGGAAGGAAACAGAATATCGGAATAGAATCGAGGGAAACTATGGCAAAAATACTGGCAGTTGATGATGAACCGGCAATTCTGGAAATGATAGAAAGCATTTTGAATAAGGATGGACATCTGGTTACCAAAGTAAGTAATCCACTAAAAATTAATATGGAAGAATTACATCGTTATGACCTGATTTTACTGGACATTATGATGCCTGGAATTGATGGCTTCGAATTATGCAAAAGAATCAGGGCACTTGTGGATTGTCCGATTTTGTTTCTTACGGCAAAAACGGAGGAAAACAGTCTGGTAAACGGACTTTCTTTAGGAGCAGATGATTATATTTCAAAGCCATTTGGAGTGATGGAACTTCGGGCAAGGATCAATGCACATCTTAGAAGAGAGCACAGGGAACATTCTGTCCGGATGGTTTTGGGGAGGGCCTGTATTCAAATATCTCAAAAGAAACTATTGGTTGATGATAAGGAACTTCCTCTTACGAAAGCGGAGTACGAAATCTGTGAATTTCTGGCTAAAAACAGAGGACAGGTTTTCTCGAAGGAACAGATATTGGAAGCGGTCTTTGGCTTTGACAATGAGAGTAATGACAGTACTATAATCACGCATATCAAAAATATAAGAGCAAAATTTGCGGATTATGATTATACACCGATAAAAACAGTCTGGGGGATTGGATATAAATGGGAAGAGTAAAGAGAAGCAATGCACTCAGCAGGATTTTTATGAGATATGTACTGGTCATGCTTGGATCATTAGTTGGTTTGGTGATTGTTGCTTATCTGCTGCTGTACCTTTTGATTAGTGTGGGCTGTATTTATCCGGCAAATTATGCAGAGCAAAAGATTAATGAAGCATATGATACGATTCTACGTGCAGATAAAGTGACTGCTGAGATGATTCCCGCACTTTGTGATTATGTAATCTTTTCAGAGAATGGAGAGAAAATAGGTGGAGATCTGTCAGAACAATACGAACAGATAGCATGGAATGTTGCAAAGCACGGAAACGCATCCGGGAAATATTTTTATAAAGTAATTGTAAGGGAAAATGAATATGTTGTATTGCAATATCGCCTGACACCTCAATATCATTCAGCTTTTTTGAGGGAGCATTTTATAGGACCACAGAATGTGATGATTATTATGTCTGTGATTGGAGCGGTAGCGATTATCATCATTCAGTCCATACGTTTTGGAAAAAGAATCAAAAAGCAGATGCAGCCTGTATTAGACGCAATCGGACAAATAAAGGATCAAAATCTGGAATATGAGACATCCTGTTCCGGTATCAAAGAGTTTGATGACTGTTTATCGGCAATCGATGATATGCGAGATGCATTGCGAGAATCTTTAGAAAAGCAGTGGAAAACAGAGCAGGAAAAGAAACAGCAGATGTCTGCTTTGGCGCATGATATTAAAACACCTCTTACGATTGTACGGGGAAATGCAGAACTACTTTCAGAGACTGAACTGACCACAGAACAGAAGAAAAATATCACTTATGTTTTGAACGGCACAACACAGATACAAAGTTATGTAAAACAGTTGATAGATGTCACAAAATCATGGAATTGCAGTGATGTTACCTATACAACGGTGAGGTTAGAAGATTTTTTCGCAGATATAAAGGAACAGGCACTCGGACTGGTAGAAATCTATCACCAGAAGATAGATTGGAAGGCGGAACAAAGTGATAAAAAGGTAACGATTGCTTATGATCCAATGTTCCGAGCCGTAATGAATGTGATTCAGAATGCAGTGGAGCATACAAAAGAAAATGGAATCATTTATATTGACGCAAAGGAGCAGGATGGCCGGCTGACATTCATTGTGGAGGATAGCGGATCAGGATTTACAAAAGAAGCATTATTGCATGGCACAGAGCAGTTTTTTATGGATGACACAAGTAGAAATGGCGAAGCCCATTATGGGATGGGACTATTTTTTGCAAAAACTGTGGCTGAAAAATATGGTGGAGGTATTAAACTTTCAAATTCTGAAAATACAGGTGGGGCGAGGGTAGAAATATTTTTCCTGAGTAGTCAGGAAACAAGCTAAATAGACCGCAATTAAGCTATGTAAAAGAAATTTTACATGCTTTTATCTAATATGTAACGAGAAAAATGAGCTTCGTAATCGAAATCTTCATATAAGTGGACTCTTGAACGAAGAGAAAGTGGACATTGGGGATACAAAAGTGGATATTGAGAATGGAAAAGTGGATATTCAGGACAAAAAAGTGGATATTGACAGTGTACTTTCCGAAAAAGGTAGTGATTTCTCGGTAAAAACGACGATTCATATCCATAGACTTTTTGAGAAGTTTGGCTTTGATGAGGTGTTTGGAAGAAGTGCAGTTATGGAACTTCTTGAGCTGAAAGGTTCAGGTGCTTCAAAACTTCTTTCCAATTTGGTAAAGGCAGATATTATTGAACCGGTATCCGGTCACGGAAAAGGGAAATATAAATTTAAGAAGTAGTTTATAAGACTTCCTTGAAATTATCGACATGGTGTGTAGACAATCTGATGTTTTGTCTTCGGCAGTAGGATAAAGAAGATAAGGAAACAGAACAGAAATAGATTATAAAAGGTCTGTTGGGCAGTATAGCCTAATGAAGCCTACAGAAAAAGGTTGCGTGAAGCCACATAAAAATGTATAATTAGGAGTAATGAATTTCATATTAAATGATATTGGAGGTACTCATGTCACAGTCGGTTACGATAAAGAGTAATAAATATGGAATCAATTTAATTTTAGATGCGGATATGCCATTTGCTGATTTGATAAAGGCAGTTGTGGAGAAGTTTAAGGCATCCGCCAATTTTTTTAAAAACGCAAAGCTTGCTATTTCATTTGAGGGAAGGCATCTTTCAGATGAAGAGCAGCAGCAGATAATTGCAGCTATTGAGGAAAATACCACAATTGAGATTTTGTGCATTGTGGAGAGTGGTACCGAGCAGGAAGCCATTATGAAGGAGCAGGTTGAGGCATTTAATGAGGCAGTGCAGAAGCAGTGCGAGAATGTTGCGACAGTCAGTGTTCCGGAGCAGTTTTACCGTGGTACGCTCAGGTCAGGTCAGGTGATTACCAGCGAGTCTTCGGTCACAATCATAGGTGATGTCAATCCGGGAGCCAAGATTATAGCTCAGGGCAATATCGTTATTCTTGGTGCATTAAAGGGCAATGTTCACGCCGGATGTACAGGTGACAGGAGTTGCTTTGTATTTGCACTTGATATGCAGCCGATTCAGATTCAGATTGGTGATCTGATTGCGAAGAGTCCGGACGAGCCTCAGCCAAAGCACAGGGTAAGGCGCAAGGAAAAGCCGGCACAGGAGCAGGCGCAGATAGCCATCGCAAAGGATGGATATATTTACATCGAACCAATTACTAAAAATATTTTAAATAGCATTTAGGAACGTAGGAGGAAGAAAGTTCATGAGCGAAGTAATCGTTATCACATCAGGAAAGGGTGGTGTGGGCAAGACCACAACCACAGCAAATATTGGTACAGGTCTTGCACAGTTAAATAAAAAGGTTGTTATGATTGATACTGACATCGGACTGCGTAACCTGGATGTTGTTATGGGACTTGAGAATCGTATTGTATACAATCTCGTAGACGTCGTTGAGGGCAAATGCCGTATCCGTCAGGCTCTTATCAAGGATAAGAAATATCCTGATCTGTGTCTGCTTCCATCAGCCCAGACAAGGGACAAGGATGCTGTTACACCTGAGCAGATGGTTGAGCTTATCAATGAGCTTCGTGAGGAGTTTGACTATATTCTGCTTGACTGCCCGGCAGGTATCGAGCAGGGCTTCAAGAATGCCGTTGCAGGAGCTGACCGTGCACTCGTTGTCACTACACCTGAGGTATCAGCAATCCGTGACGCTGACCGTATTGTTGGCCTTCTCGAGGCAAATGAGATGAAGCGCATTGATCTGATTGTCAACCGTCTGCGTGTCGATATGGTTAAGCGCGGTGATATGATGAATGTGGATGATGTAACAGAGATCCTTGCAGTCAACTTAATAGGTGCAGTACCGGATGATGAGCAGATTGTTATTTCTACAAACCGTGGTGAGCCGTTAGTTGGCTCAGACAGCCTTGCAGGAAAGGCATATATGAATATCTGCCACCGTATAATGGGCGAGGAGGTTCCTTTACTTGATTTAAATCAGAAGCATGGTGTATTTGAAAAGCTAAAGGATATGTTTAAGAAAAATTAAAGGGGGATACGTACCATGGGTATAATGGATTTATTTAAAAAGAAATCTTCTGGTAATGTTGCAAAGGATCGCCTGAAGCTGGTGCTGGTTTCTGACCGTGCAAACTGCTCATCGGAGATGATGGAGATGATGAAAAGGGATATCATTGAGGTTATTTCCCGCTATATGGATATTGATGCGGAAGCTCTTGATGTGAAAATCACAGAGACAGAGTCTGATTCTAACAACGGAATGGTTCCGGCACTCGTTGCCAATATTCCTATCCGTGACATGAAGCATCGTCCGGATCCAAGATAGAGTAAATAAAATAATATGATATGATAAGATATGAGGGTCAAAAGGTGTTTTGGCCCTTTAATTATTGTATTGAATAAAAAAGACTTGATTTGATATTAGAGTGTGATATACTTTAATACGTTACAAATAAATAAATTTTAGCAGAGTAGACACATGTGCGTTAAGTGCCGGATGAACAGGGAGTTGTCACCCGGACGAAAAGAAAATCTTGCGGTACATGAGTCGCATCCCGCTGCATCCGAAGATATTAATTATCTCCTGTTGTAGTTCGGTGAGGTCTGCAAAGGAGGTAATTTTTTAATGAAAAAATTCGTTACTTTGTTCACCGATTCTGCCCGAGAGCTTAAATCGGTCAGAACCATCACAACTATGGCAATGCTTGCTGCAGTTGCCGTTATCCTTGGATATTTCTCCATCGAATATGGACAGTTTATCCGTATCGGTTTTTCCGGTATTCCAAATGGTATCGTTGATTACCTGTTTGGGCCGGTTGCCGGAGCTGTTTTCCACGGAGCGCTTGACATCATCAAGTATCTGATGAAGCCTACAGGATCATTTTGTCCACAGCTTACACTTGTTGTAATGCTTGCAGGTGTTTTATATGGATGTTTCTTTTATAAGAAAAAGCTTACCATATGGAGAGTGCTTGCTGCGAAGTTTGTAGTAATGCTCATCTGCAATGTCATTCTCAATACTCTGTGTCTGCAGGTACTGTATGGACAGGCAATTATGGCAATTCTTCCAATGCGTGCACTTAAGAACCTTATTATGTGGCCGATAGATTCAATTGTCTTTTTCGGCATTGCAAAGGCACTGGAGCAGATTGGATTGTTCCGTACCTTCCGTAAACAGGAGCTTGTAAAGAACGCATAGCGTGTTCTTTATAATGCATATAGATGATGAAAAAGGAACATAGCAACAGAATAATGTACAGACAATATAATGCACAAAACATTACATTAAAATGATATTTTAAGCATTAAATGGCAATTTGTGTTAATAATTTTAAGGATAAACCTCTTTAAACTGATAATTGTGAGGTATTTCGCATTTTTAATGAAAATTGTTGACACAATATATTGAACGTGATATTGTTTACTTGTTCAAAATAATACACAAAAGAAAACGAACAAACAACTACATATTAATTATGAATATTTAAGAGCAAAGACGCTAACCGGTGAAGCACTTTGCTCTTTTTTATTTATCAAAATCACAAGGATATTTAAATTAGGAGGCAATATATTATGAAATTAAAAGACACAGGATTAACAGCACAGGACATCAAAGACAAAGTAAAGAAGTATATGATTGAGACATATGAGCGTTTTGATTTCATCGCTGAGACTGCTGAGGGCATGTATCTGTATGATGAGAATGGCACACCATACCTTGACTTTTACGCAGGAATCGCCGTAAACAATGCCGGCAGCAGAAACCCTAAGGTTGTTGCAGCAGTCAAGGATCAGGTGGATGACATCATGCATACATTCAACTATCCATACACCATTCCACAGGCGCTGCTTGCTGAGAAGGTCTGCAAGACTATCGGAATGGACAAGATTTTCTACCAGAACTCAGGAACTGAGGCAAATGAGGCTATGATTAAGATGGCTCGTAAATATGGTATAGAGAAATATGGTCCAAACAGATATCACATCGTAACTGCTAAGGATGGCTTCCACGGCAGAACCTTCGGTGCTATGTCAGCTACAGGACAGCCTGGAAACGGATGCCAGGTGGGCTTTGGTCCAATGACATACGGCTTCTCATACGCTCCTTACAATGACTTAAAGGCATTCAAGGATGCTTGTACAGAGAATACAATCGCTATCATGATTGAGCCTGTACAGGGCGAGGGCGGTGTTCATCCTGCAACACCTGAATTCATGAAGGGACTTCGCGAGTTCTGTGATGAGAAGGGCATGCTCCTCCTTATCGATGAGGTTCAGACAGGATGGTGCAGAACCGGAGCTGTAATGAGCTACATGAACTACGGCATCAAACCTGATATCGTTTCTATGGCAAAGGGCCTTGGCGGTGGAATGCCAATCGGTGCTATCTGTGCGACAGAAGAGGTTTCAAAAGCATTCTCAGCCGGTTCACACGGTACAACCTTTGGTGGACATCCTGTATGCTGTGCAGCAGCACTTGCAGAAGTAAACGAGCTGCTTGACAGAGATCTTGCCGGAAATGCAAAGAAGGTTGGTGATTATTTCGCAGCTAAGCTTGAGAAGCTTCCACACGTAAAAGAGGTAAGACATCAGGGACTCTTAGTTGGTGTTGAGTTTGACGATACAATCTCAGGTGTAGATGTAAAGCATGGCTGCTTCGACCGTCATATGCTTATCACAGCAATCGGAAGCCATATCATCCGTATGGTTCCACCGCTTATCGTAAGTGAGGAAGAGTGCGACAAGGCATTTGATATTATAAAGGAGACTGTTGAGTCACTTTCATAGAAGGTTTGAATTATATTTGAGGCAGGCAACAGAATATATTGCGGCAGATTTTACGAGCCGGATAAAGGACAAGGGCGTCACGATTAGCTTCGTGCGCCCTTCTTTTGAACAAAGAATATAGGTAACTAAGCGGAACAAGTTTATATAACAACATATGATTAAAGGGTCAAAAGGTATCGTCGATGCATACCTTAGCGACTTTCATATCAACATAGCATAAAGATGTATATATAAGAAAAGCGAGGGGAACGAAATGGCACATCTTGTTATTACAATAGGATGCGAATATGGCGCTAAAGGAAACCAGATTGGCAAAAAGGTTGCTAAAGACCTGGGAATCAAATTTTATGACAGGGATACTGTAGATGAAATCATAAAAGAGGTCGGTATTCCGAAGGATATCATGGAAAAGGTTGAGGAAGGTATCACTATCGCCGGAAAAGGTGCAGAGGGTGATGTCAGAGGCTCTTTCTCCAAATATGCAGACCTCACAGAGCGTGCAATTCACGTCCAGAAAACCATAATCAGAAAATTATCAGACCGTGAGTCATGCGTGATTATCGGTCGTTCAGCAGACTATATACTAAAGGAACATAAACCGATTTTACGTATTTTCATATATTCACCGGATGAAGTGAGGATTGAAAACGTAATGAAGAGCCACAATTTGTCGGAGGATGATGCAAAGCTTTTTATTACTGAAAAGGATAAGCGTTATCATAAGCGTCATATGGCGCTGACAGGAAGCAACCGAGGCGATAGACACAACAGGGATATGCTTATAGACAGCAGCCTGTTAGGAGTGGATGGCACAGCGGAGCTTATTGAGTCTCTGGCAAGAAAAGTGGTAGAGAATGAAAGTAAGACAGAAGCTGGAGGTGACAAGTAATGGAACAGAAAAAATCAGAATTTAACAAAGTCCTGAATGCCTGGGACGTACTTGTAATTGCATTTGGAGCCATGATTGGCTGGGGCTGGGTTGTCTCAACCGGAGGCTGGATTGAAAAGGGCGGAGTGCTCGGTGCCGCAATCGGCTTTGTAATCGGCGGTATCATGATATTTTTCGTGGGAATGACCTACGCGGAGCTGACAGCAGCCATGCCTCAGTGCGGTGGCGAGCATGTATTCAGCTACAAGGCAATGGGTTCGACAGGTTCATTCATATGTACGTGGATGATTATCCTTGGATATGTCAGTGTGGCATGCTTTGAGGCATGCGCTTTCCCAACAATCATCACATATCTGTGGCCGGGCTTTTTGAAGGGATATCTGTATACGGTAGCAGGCTTTGATATCTATGCTTCATGGCTTATTGTGGCGATAGTTGTGGCATTTTTAATCATGATGATAAACATTATCGGCGCAAAGACAGCAGCGATTTTGCAGACTGTGCTCACATGTATTATTGGTGGCGCCGGAATTTTGTTGATAATTGCATCGGTAATCAATGGAACAGTTGATAACCTGGATGGACAGATGTTTGCAGGCAGCTCTGCAGGTCTGAACGTAAAGGCAATTATCGGAGTGGCAGCTCTGTCACCATTTTACTTTATCGGATTTGACGTAATACCTCAGGCGGCTGAGGAGATCAATGTTCCGGCAAAGAAAATCGGCTCAATACTTATCTTATCAGTAGTTCTGGCAGTTGTGTTCTATGCACTTGTCATTGTTGCGGTAGGTCTTGTCATGGGCCCACAGGCAATTGTTGATTCAGAGCAGGCAACAGGACTTGTCACAGCAGATGCAATGGCTGCCGCATTCAACACAAAGATAATGGCAAAGGTTATAATAGTCGGCGGAATGTGCGGTATCGTAACCTCATGGAACTCATTTTTGCTCGGGGGCTCGCGTGCCATGTACTCAATGGCAGAGTCATATATGATTCCGAAGTTTTTTGCAAAGCTTCATCCAAAGCACAAGACACCTATCAATGCACTGATTCTCATCGGATCTCTCACAATGCTTGCACCTTTTGCAGGCAGAAAAATGCTTGTATGGATCAGTGATGCCGGAAACTTTGGCTGCTGTGTGGCATATTGCATGGTTGCTCTTTCATTTATTATTCTTCGCAAGAAGAAGCCGGATATGCCAAGACCTTACAAGGTTCCCGCATACAAGTTCTTTGGAACGATGGCGGTCATCATGTCAGGCTTCATGGTTGCCATGTACTGTATACCGGGAAGCGGCGGAACACTTATCGCCCAGGAGTGGGGCATCGTGCTTGCATGGTGTGCGCTCGGCGTGGTATTCTTCGTCTTCTGTAAAAAGAAATACAAGGAGTCATTTGGTACACTTGTTGAGCTCATCTCAGATGAGGATGCTGCAACACTTATGCCGGAGGCAGATGAGGTTGAACTGGATAAGGTTATCGATGCTGCAATAGACAGGGTACTTGCAAAGAAAGCAAGCTAGTACATCCAAAAACGTAAGATTGAAAAACGGGATGTAAGAAGGCAAAATAAAACGCAAAAAGCGTAAAATTATATACATGAAAATGAAATAAGATACAAAAATTCGGAAAGGACAGATTATATATGGAAACATTTAATTTCTCGGTGCCACAGGACATCACAGTGGGAAAGGGCAGTCTTTCAAAGCTGCCGGAAATAGCCAAAAAACTTGGAGGTAAGCATGCACTCATCATTTCAGGACCTCATCTTGAGAAGATGGGACTTGTAAAAAAGGCAGCAGATTATCTGGCATCAGTTGACATAAAAGCAGACACTTTTACAGATATAGAGGCAAATCCATCTGTCACAACAGTGGAGAAAGCCACAGCAAAATACCTGGAGTCGGGCGCAGACTTTATCGTGGCATTCGGAGGTGGCTCACCGATGGATGTGGCAAAAGCAGTGGGTGTGGTTGCCAAATATGGCGGAAGCGTCACAGACTATGAGGGAGCACACAAGGTGCCGGGACCAATCGTACCGCTCATTGCGATACCAACCACCGCAGGAACCGGCTCAGAGGTGACAGCATTCTCTGTAATCACAGATCATAGCAGAAACTATAAGCTCACAGTATTCAGCTACGAGATATTGCCAAAATATGCAATTCTCGATGCAGAACTCATCACAACAGCACCGGCAAGCGTAGCGGCAGCCTGCGGAATTGATGCATTTATCCATGCCGAGGAGGCGTATGTATCCACAGCGGCATCGCCATTTTCTGATGCACTGGCAGAAAAAGCGATGGCACTTATCGGTAAAAATATCCGCAGATTTGTAGCAAACAGAAACGATATCGAGGCTGCTGAAGCCATGATGACAGGCTCGCTTTTTGCAGGAATAGCATTCTCATTTGCAAGGCTTGGAAATGTGCATGCGATGAGTCATCCGGTCAGCGCATTTTTCGATGTGCCTCACGGAGTGGCAAATGCAGTGCTGCTTCCTGTAATCGCAGAGTACAATGCACTTGCAGATCATGGAAAGTATCTGACCATCTACAATGATATAAGCCCGATTCCTGCATATGCGGACGAATTTGAGCCTATGATGCTTGTAGATGCAATCAGGGAGCTTTGCACAGACATCGGAATCCCTGAGAATCTGACCATCGCAATCAACAATGCCAGCAAAAACGGAACAGTCACAAAGGAAGAGATAGAAAGCAAGATAGAGCCGATGGCTGTCGATGCCATGAAGAGCGGCAACATTGCTGTCAATCCAAGGGCTTCACGCCAGTGCGATATTGAGATGCTGTATCGCAGGGCACTGTAAACTTATAAAATACAAAAACGGAGATATGAGTATGGATTATCTGTCACACAATGTATCTGAAAATTTAAAAAGAATACGTCAGTCAAAGGGCATGAGCTTAGATCAGGTAGCAGAGCAGACCGGTGTGAGTAAAAGCATGCTTGCTCAGATAGAAAAGGGCACAGCGAATCCATCTATCGGAGTGCTTGGTAAAATCACAAGCGGTCTGCGAATTGAGTTTCAAAGACTTATAGATCCGCCGAGAGTGGACTATGCGCTCATATCTCCGGATGATCTGGTTCCGACAAAGGAACTTTTGGGACAGTACAGGGTATGGACCTGCTTCCCATACGAGGACTCAAGGGAGGTCGAGGTATACCGTATCGATGTGGAGCCGGGCGGCGTGTATACAAGCGGTGGGCACGGCGAGAAAACACGCGAATATCTTACAGTCACAGACGGTGTGCTAACGGTCGAGTGTCACGACCATGTGCAGGAAATCCATAGGGGACAGGTGTATAAGTTTGAGACCGATCAGCCTCATTTGTATCGCAATGATGGTGATAGGGTGGCAAGCTGCATGTGCTTCTTTTTGGATTATACTAATATTCGGTGAGATTTTTAGCCTCTCCTCACCACAGCACTTTTCCCTCTAAAAGCAATACCGATGCTTATAATTGAATTCACACCATTATCGCGCAGCTCAGTGTCGTATTTCTTTGCTTCTATCTGTTGCAGGGCGCTGTCGGCTAATGCAGATAAATCGGTATGTTCATCTTTAGTGTGTTTAAATTCAAAGATAAATCCGGGCATTCCCTTTGTTAAAGGCATAAGCTGAATATCAAATCGACCGAGGCCTGATTCGCGGTTTGAGCGTATCTTGTAGCGGTTTCCAAGTATGGCACAAAGACCAAGCATCATTCCGTGATAGAAGCCTTCATTAGCTCCATCAATAGAAGAAATGCTTTTTACCATAAAATCCTCCAGCAGAGCCTGGAGCTTTTGTGTGTCCTTGGAAAAGATAGCCTGACTGATAGATATGGCAAGGCTATTTTGGTTGGTGCGGTTTAGAACCTCCTTTTCGTAAACAAAAGTAATTTCTTTGTTCGGAATAGCAACGTCACACATGAAATTTCCATCGCTTTGCGGATAAATATTGGCAACCTTCAGGTATCCGGCTACCAGAAGAAAGCTGTATATACTATATGGATTATTCTGAACCTCGGGATAGATAACACCGGTATCAATATAGGCTGCGATTTTTTCACCACAGAGCAGCTTATAAAGGTCTTTGGTAATTTCAGGCGTAGCTGTCTGGATAATTTCTCCGATTATCTCATTGCTGCCGGTGGATTGCCAGAATGCTTTCGGAAAGCAGTTGTCAGAGATATAATTGATTACAGACCATGGATTAAAGATTTCTGTATTGCCAAAACGATATCCATCGTACCATTCGCTGAGCTCATTATATTTATCATCTTTTCCATAGTATCGCAGCATGTCTTTTACCTCTTTTTCAGTAAAACCAAAATAAGAGCTGTAGCCATCATCGAGAATAGAATAGGTTTTCAGATTGTTCATGCCGCTGAAGATACTTTCCTTTGCTACACGTAGTATTCCTGTAAGAAAGCCAAAGGCAAGGTGTGGATTGTCCTTGAGTCCTCCTGAGAAAAAATTGCGCATGAAATTTACAATTTCCGGATAGAAATTGCAGGTATGCCCCTGCTGGATGGGTGTGTCATATTCATCAATGATAATGATACATTCCCTTCCATAATGCTTATGAAGCAGTAATGATAAAAGCTGCAGACCCATCTGACAATCGACTTCATCCCCGTTGTCTCCAGCAAGAAGATGATATTGTTCTTTTTCGTAAGCGGTTAAAACAGAACTTGTCTCAAGCTCGTTATGTCGTATAAATTCTAGAGATATAAGCCTGCGGATTTTCTGAAAGGTTTCTTCCCAGGTCATGCTTTTAACATCTTTGAAGGTCAAAAAAATGACAGGATACTGTCCTTGGTGTTTAGTGTAGTAATCGCCGCATTGCCATATCTGTTTGTCTTTGAAATAAACAGATGTATCCTCGTTTGTTTTTTCAAAAAATACGCGCAGCATATCCATATTCAGAGTTTTTCCAAAACGCCTTGGGCGTGTGAAAAGAGATACCATCGGTTTTTTATCCAGAAAATCACGTATCATCAGAGTCTTATCTACATAATAATAGCCGGTGGTTGCAAGCTTAAAATCAGATACACCTATTGGCAGAGATTTATTTTTCGCGAAATGATTCATGTGTATGGTTTCGTCAGGGATTAACCATTTACGTCCTTCCTTTATTGCACCGGACAATTCACCGTTTTTGCACATCTGCTGGATTCTTCGTACAGAAAATCCCATTGCTTTTGATGCATCTGAGCAAGATAAATATTCCATGTGGCACCTCCGCATAATAATTTAATAGCAATACTTTGATTATATTATATGTCATTATGCGAAATTTAACAACTGTGATTTCACATGGATTTCGCATAACAATGTGAAAATTTCGCATAGATTTCGCCTACAAACGAAATGCTATGTTATGTTATTTATCAGGTGTTATCCTGTGTTTTCATTGGTTATCCTATTGCATATATAGGTTTACCTATATATAATGATGTGAGTTAAGAAACAAATAGTTTCACCAACAACACACAGGGAGAACACAATGCAAACATTAAAGAAATTCATCAAATACTACAAACCCTACAAAACAGTCTTTTTCATAGACCTGCTTTGCGCAACAATAATCAGTGCCATAGATCTGGCGTTTCCGCAGCTGCTTCGCACGCTGACCAAAACCCTTTTTGCAGGAGCACCGGGAAAAATCATTTCTGCGCTGATTCCTATTACAATAGGCCTTTTGGTGGCATATATCATACAGACTGCGTGCAGGTATTATGTGACATATGCGGGGCACATGATGGGAGCGAGGATGGAGCGCGACATGAGAAAGGAGCTTTTCGACCAATATGAAAAGCTTTCTTTTTCGTATTATGATCAGAATAATTCCGGACAGATGATGAGCAAGCTCGTATCCGATTTGTTTGATATATCGGAGCTTGCGCATCACGGACCGGAGAATCTTTTTATATCGCTTATAAAGATAATCGGTTCGTTCATTTTTCTGTTTATGATAAACCGTATGCTTGCGGTTCCTATGCTTATTCTTGTGGTGCTTATGCTTGTATTTTCATATGGCCAGAATAAGAAAATGCAGGAAACCTTTATGGATAACAGGAGAAAAATCGGTGATATTAATTCGAGTCTTCAGGATACTCTGGCGGGCATAAGGGTGGTACAGTCATTTGCCAATGAGCGTATCGAGCAGGAAAAATTTAACAGAAGTAATGAAAATTTCCTGATTTCAAAGGATGCAAATTACAGATGTATGGGTAGCTTTATGAGCGGAAATGCATTTTTCCAGGGGATGATGTATCTTGTTACGCTGGTATTTGGTGGTTTTTTGATAGCGCATGGAAGGATGGAGGCATCCGACCTTGCTATGTATGCGCTGTATATAGGCATCTTTATCAGTCCTATCCAGATACTTGTAGAGCTGACTGAGATGATGCAGAAAGGGCTTTCGGGCTTTAGAAGATTCTTAGAGGTGGTGGAAACTGAGCCGGATATAGTTGATGCTGCTGATGCAAAACCGCTTAAAAATGTAAAGGGAAATGTCTGTTACGAGGATGTTTCGTTCCACTATAGCGATGATGATACACCGGTGCTTTCGCACGTATCCTTTGAGATACCGGCAGGAAAATCAATTGCGCTTGTTGGACCGTCAGGAAGCGGAAAGACTACAATATGCTCACTGCTTCCGCGGTTTTATGACGTGACGGAGGGCAGGGTCACAATAGATGGAAATGATGTGAGAAAGCTCACGCTTGAAAGCCTGCGCTCGCAGATTGGACTGGTTTCGCAGGATGTTTATCTGTTTGGCGGAAGCATAAAGGATAATATCGCCTACGGAAAACCGGATGCGACGATGGATGAGATTGTAGATGCGGCCAAAAAGGCGAATATACACGATTTTATCATGGAGCTGCCGGATAAATATGATACGTTTGTCGGTGAGAGAGGCACACGATTGTCAGGAGGGCAGAAGCAGAGGATTTCCATTGCGAGGGTGTTCCTTAAAAATCCGCCTGTGCTAATACTTGATGAGGCAACCAGTGCCCTCGACAATGAGAGCGAGCGCTTTATCCAGAAAAGTCTTGAGGAGCTGGCAAAGGACAGAACGACTATCACAATTGCCCACAGACTTTCGACAATCAGAAATGCGGACGAAATTCTCGTGGTAGCTGACTGTGGCATTGCTGAGAGAGGCACACATGAGGAGCTTTTGGCATTGGATGGAATATATGCGCGCTATTATGATATGAGCAGGTAGGATTAAGGAAACTTCCACTGATTTATGTTATTATAGCTGCATAAACTAACTATATAGGAGCAGACACTATGCAGGCAATGTTCATAGACGTAGACGGCACTTTAAGCAGTCCGTGCTACAAGGTAAACGGAAAATTTCAGATAGGAATGTCAGATGTGCAGTGGGCAGACTACTGCAGTAAGCATGGTGAGGATACATATGAGTGGTGCCGTCCTGTGATGCAGGTAAAGGAGTATGCCATGAAGGCAAAGGAAAAAGGCACGAAGTTGTATGTGCTTACCACATCAGGCACAAAAATCGAGACAGCTGCAAAGCGCAGATTTTTAGACAGATACTATGCAGGTATGTTTGATGACATCTATGCGGTGGAGCATGATGATGACAAGGTCAGGTTCATTCTAAAAAAAGCAGCAGAGCTTGGGATTGAACCGTCGGACTGTGAGCTTGTGGAGGATACATACCGCATACTTTTGCAGACAGTGACAGAGGGGATTAAATCCACTCACATCACAACGATTCTCACAGGCGGATGCGAACGGTAACCAAAAATTTTCCACGGTCTATAAAGAAATAAAAAAAACATCCGATAAATATGTCAGGAAGCAAAATTTACATATTTCAAGGATGAAATATAAATAGAAAGGAGATCCTGTTATGCGTATAGATGCATATAATCAGATAGCCCAGTTGTATGGCGTATCAAGAACAACAAAGACAGCAAAGACACAAAGCGCGTCGAGGATGTCTGATCAGGTATCAATTTCGCAGGCCGGTAGAGATTACCAGATTGCGAAAAAAGCAGTATCAGAGGCTTCGGACATCAGGGAAGATAAAGTCGCTTTGCTTAAGAACATGGTAGACTCCGGACAGTATGAGGTCAGTGGAGATGATTTCGCCAGCAAGCTGTTAGAGAGGTACAACTCTCTGTAATATGATAATCATATCATATATCAAAGGTAAAAGAGGATTTTATAGTGGCTAGTTTAGTGGAAGAGCTTATAAATGTGCTCACAGAGGAAGAAAAAGTATACAGAACACTCGCTGCAAATGGGGAGAAGAAACGTCAGATAATCATAGATGCCGATATCCCTGCGCTTGAAGCACTGACTGATTTGGATCAGCAGGCAGGCGATGAGCTTCTTATTATGAGCAATAAGCAGGTTTCACTTCTCACAGATATTGCCAATGTACTGGGCAAATCAGATGAGAAGATGACAGTCACAAGGCTGATTGGATATCTCGGTACACAGCCGGATATTCAGGCGAAGCTTACGGCAGCGCGCGACAGTCTGATTGAAGCAGCTGCACAGATGAAAGAAATCAACGATTTAAACTCACAATTACTTGCTCAGGCAATAGAGCTTACAGAGTTTGACATCACCCTGTTCAAGAGCATGAAACAGGCGCCGGAGACCGCCAATTATGACAGAAATGCATATAACACAGGCGATATCTTAGGCAGCAGCGGTTTTGATGCAAAGCAATAATCATTAACCGGGAGGACAGGAACATGGCAAATGGATTCGGAAGTTTTTACGTAGGTAGTTCCGGACTTAAAAACTCGCAGAATGCTCTTAATACAACAGCAAACAACATGGCCAATGTCAATACGACAGGCTATGTGCGCCAGCAGGTAAGATTTTCAGACAAACATTATATCACCAGAAATAACCCTACAGCAGGCACCAACATCCAGCAGAGCGGACTGGGTGTTTCCGTATCGGATGTGGCACATGTCAGGGATATATTCTTAGATAAATCGTATAGGCAGGAGAATGGTCGAAAGGGCTTTTACTCGACACTTTACAGCACCACATCATATGTGGAGGATATCATGCAGGAGATGAACGGTGCTGAGTTTAAGGAGAGTATATCAGAGCTATGGCAGGCTTTTCAGGAGTATGGCAAGGATCCGACGAATTCGACGAATCAGAACCTTATTATCCAAAAGAGCGAGCTTTTTCTGACCAGATGCAATACGGTTTATTCTGATCTTCAGAAATACCAGTCAAATATCAACTTACAAATTAAAGACCAGGTTGACAGAATCAACGAAATCGGCGACAAGATTTATGCGCTCAACCTTGAGATTCAAAAGACAGAGTCAGGCGGTGTAGAGACTGCCATGACAGCGCGCGATGCCAGGGACAGTCTGATTGATGAGCTCGCAGGTTACGCTAAGATAGAGGCTGAGGAGGATTCCACCGGCTACGTGCGTATCAAGCTCGAGGGACAGCAGTTTGTACAGGATAACAAGTGTAACCATATAGGCCTGACCGAGGAAAAGGGTACAGGCTTTTATACACCGTACTGGCCTCATATTACTACACAGGAGAGCTATATGCCGGTGTTTAGCGACGTTGCGCTGCCGTCAGCGCTGGCTGAAAGAGTCGGCTGCACGCAGACCACCAACATAGCAACCAGCCTGAATAATGATATAGGAAGCCTGAAGGCACTCCTTGTATCAAGAGGCTCAGAGTATGGCACCTATGATTTCATGAGCGAGGAGAATTACAGTAGGGTGGAGGACAATGTGGTCATGGAAACACAGGCCGAGATATCATATCTGGCGCGAAACATCATGATGGCCATGAACGATATATTTTGTCCGAATACCACATACACAGCGGCAGACGGTACCACATACACGGTTTTGGATACGGCAAACTGCTCGGTAGGAGCTGATGGCAGCCTGCCACCGCATGAGCTCTTTGCAAGAGAAGGATATGACCGTTACACGCAGATGGAAATAGATGGCAAACAGTTTTATGTATACAATGATGAGACAAAGGCTAACAACTCATCATGGTACAAGCTTGGAAATGTTTCAGTAAATCCAAAGCTTGCGGCACAGGTGACACTGATGCCGTCATACAAGCAGGACGGAGCCGCAAACTATGGCCTTGCAGACCAGATTACAAAGGCGTGGTCAGCAGAGAATCTATACATCAACCCAAAGGATACGTCGAAGTGCAATTTTGAGGGATATTATGACAAGATAATCTCGCATCTCGGAACAAACGGCAGCATATATAAGGCGTCATCAGACACTATGACATCGACAGCAGCGGCCATAGACAACCAGAGAAACCAGATAATGGGTGTGTCGAGCGACGAGGAGCTGACGAATATGATCAAGTATCAGTCGGCCTACAATGCATCAAGCCGTTTTATCACTGTAATCAGCCAGATGACGGAGCTCATAGTACAGCTCATATAGTTTTAGGATACGACAAGAGAGTATGAACAGGAGGAGTCGATATGGCTTCAACATTTTTTGGATTACATATAGGGTCAAGCGCTCTGAGCTCATTTCAGGTAGCGACCAATACAACAGCCAACAACATAGCCAATGTCAAGACGACCGGATACACCAGGCAGGAGGCTACCCTGCAGGCAAAGGATGCGATAAATGTCACAGCCCGCTACGGAAGCGTTGGCACAGGTGTTACAGTCACCTCAATCAAACAGCAGCGTGACCTGTACTACGACAATAAATACTGGGAAAACAATTCCTGCTATGGACGCTATGAGCAGAAGCTTTATTACATGAACCAGATTCAGAACTATTTTAAGGATAACGGTTCATCGGTAAAGGGATTTTCAAGTGTTTTTTCACAGATGTTTTCAGACCTTGATACACTGCGCAGCAAGCCGTCCGACAAGACAGTGAGAAATCAGTTTATCAGCAGTGCACAGAGTCTTTGTACATATTTCAACCAGATGAGTGACAATCTCTCAAAGCTGCAGGATGACTGCAACGAAGAAATCAGAAACAACGTAGACAAAATCAATTCAATCAGTGAGAAAATTTCACTGTTAAATAAGGAGATTAACCAGATAGAGACAGGAACCGGTGTCGAGGCCAGCTCACTTAGGGATGAGAGGGCGAATCTCATCGACAGCCTGTCCAAGATTGTCAATGTATCTTATAATGAGACAGAGGTGCAAAACACCAATGGAGACAACCTGGGCGGCACAAATTTCTCGCTCTATATAAATGGAGAGAAGGTTGTGGAGGGCAAGGATTACCGAAAGCTCATCTGTGAGTCGTCAAAGACGAAAAACAATCAGACAGACAACGACGATCTGTATAAAATATATTGGGAAGATACTAAGATGGAGTTTTCCGCGACAGCCGGAACCGCAGGGGGAAGCCTGAAAGCTCTCTTTGAGGTGAGAGATGGTGATAATCTGGAGAATTTCAAGGGTAAGGTCACAAAGGCTGATTCGTATTCGCTCACAGTGGAGAATACATCAATAGACAATATAAAATCACTCAATCTGCCTGACAAGGACGGCAAAATCACTGTAAATAATATCAGCTACAGCTATGACAGCTGGGAAGCACAGGTGGATGCACAGGGCAATATCAAGTCTGTAACATTTAATCTGAGCAAGGACAAGGCCATAGCAGACCCTGAAAAGACTGTGGCAGAGGGATATCTTTTAAATGCGGGCTCTGCAATAAATGCGAGGGGAATCCCTTACTATATGACACAGCTCAATGAGTTTGTCAGAAATTTTTCAGAGATGTTCAATCAGATAGAGAGCAAAGGACAGAATCTGAATGGGGATACACCACCTACATTTTTTGAAGCAATCACAAACACAGCCAAGGTATATGATTTCTCGGAATCAGAGGCTTACAGCAAGCTGCCTGATGGACAGACTGCCACAATAAACAGCAGCTCCAACACGTATTACAGGATGACAGCGGCCAATTTCTCCGTAAACAAGGATGTGATGAACGATGTATCGCTTTTTGCGACTTCCACAGACTATGTCAAGACAGATTCATGTGATATAGTTGATGAGTTAAAGAAGCTGCAGTCGGAGAAAACAGTATACAGAGGCGATAAAGCGGAATCATTCCTTGAGACAATCATCTCCAATGTGTCAGTGGATACGGAAAAGGCAGAGACCTACAACAAGCTCTATAGCAATCTGGAGCAGACTATTGCAAACCAAAGGACATCGGTATCAGGTGTGGATGAGGATGAGGAGGCATTAAACCTCGTGAAGTTCCAGTATTCATACAATATGGCATCTAAAATCATATCGGTTATGAACCAGATGCTTGATAAGCTCATAAACGATACGGGCGTGGCATAGAAGCGGGAGGCATAATATGAGAATCACAAACAATATGATAATGGGAAATACCAAGACAAATATCAATTCAACAAAGGTTTTGGTGGACAAATACAATACCCAGATGACTACTCAAAAGAAGATATCCAAGGCATCAGAGGATCCAGTTATCGCAATCAGATCGCTTCGCTTGTCGACCAGCCTGTCGCATCTTGACCAGTACAAGGACAACAATATCCCGGATGCTTCTTCGTGGATGGATGTCACAGAGACAGCCCTTAGCAACATGAAATCACTCCTCACAGATATCCGTACACAGTGTGTAAACGGCTCTACAGATACGCTCACAGCTGATGACAGAAACACTATATTACAGCAGCTTACAGCGCTGTCAGAGCAGGTGTATACAGAGGGCAATGCAGACTACGCAGGAAGAACGGTATTTACGGGCTACCGCACATCATCAAAGCTCACATTCCAGAAGGACACAAAGAGCACATATCAGATAACACAGGAGTTTTCTGCCGCTGATTTGTCAGAGAAGCGGTATTATACAAATGGCGTGACTGTTCCAAATAGTATAAATGCGGCAACACCTGACTGTACCACAGATGTCACAGAGCACAGCTTCCAGAGAATCCGTCTGGGCTACGGTAATACGACAGATGATGTGAAGCTTTCTATCGATGGAAAAGAGCTGACACAGGGCACAGATTATACTGTATACAAGAGTGTGTCTGATTTTGACCCATCAAAGCTCTCTGCTGATGATACGGCATATATACAGGAAACCGGTGAATTTGTTTTTGGTAAAAATGTGGCTGCTTCAATTAAGGATAATGAAAAGAAGCTGTCTGTCACATATGTAAAGACAGGCTTTGACAGCAGTGATGCGAGACCTGAGTATTATTACAACTGCAAGGATATTACAAATGCTGTGACACTCGATGCAGGTGGCAATGTACCTCATGATGCAGCAGGAGATATCATATACTCAGATCCATCAAAGGTAGTGGATTTTAAGTTTTCAAGTCAGGAAATCAAATACACAGTGGCAAACAGCACCGATATCACTGTCAATACACAGGCGAAGGACGTCATGGATACAGGCATCAAGCGCGATGTGGATGAGTTGATTGATGTAGTTCAGAATGCTGTCAATGCTCACGACAAGGTCTCACAGATAAAGAAGATGATGCAGCAACAGCAGTACTCTGACAAGGATTCACAGGCAAAGCTTAAGACATATTTAGAGGCTGCAGAGCAGGAGGCTGACTATGCCGACAACGATTTGCAAAAGACCTACAGCCAGTACATCACACGCTTTGATGATCATTTGAATAAGGTAAATCTGGCACTCACCAATTCGGGAAGCACAAAGAGCCGCCTCACTCTCATCAAGAACAGAGTTGAGGAGCAGCAGACGACCATAGAGGAGCTTAAATCGACCAATGAGGATAGGGATATTTCTGATATAATCATTGATTTTTACGCTATGTACAATGCATATCAGTCCAGTCTGACAGCGGCATCAAAGGCAAACTCACAGACATTGCTTGATTATCTGTAAGGATTTTAAAAACGGTACACAGCTACCGGATTATATAACGCTCGCGGAGCGGGCGAAAAGGAGGAAGCCATGAGGGCAAAAACGAGAATATTTGGGGAAATTGACATCCCACAGGACAAAATCATCACAATGGAGAAAGGGATGATAGGCTTTTCGGAGCTGAAAAACTACACTCTGATATACAATTCGGAGAAGGAGAATGATAAGAAGTCTATCATGTGGCTTCAGTCGATGGATGATGGAGACATTGCATTTCCTGTCATGACACCGGATATCATCATGCCGGACTACAAGCCGACGGTCAACGAGGAGCTTCTTGCACCTCTTGGAGATCTGAATGAGGAGAATATGTATGTGATCGTCACTGTAAATGTGCCTAGCGACATCACAAAGATTGCCTGCAATTTAAAGGCTCCTATTGTGGTCAATACCGACAGCAACAAAGCAGCACAGCTTATAGTTGAGGATGACTACAAGGTGCACTTCCCGATTTATGACATCATAAAAGGGAAAAAGGAAAGGGCGGGTGAATAGTATGCTGGCTCTTACAAGAAAAAAGGGTGAATCTCTGGTGATTAATAATGACATCGAGATTACTATTCTGGAAATCAGAGGCGACCAGATTAAGCTCGGTGTAAGTGCACCGAAGGAGGTGCCGATTTACCGCAAGGAGGTTTATACGCAGATACAGCAGGAGAACAGGAAATCTGCGGATGCACAGAATGCACAGGCTCTCAAGGAGCTGTTTGGATAGCTTAAGACAGAGAGTTATATGTCGAAAGTTGCGACCGAAACCAATTGAATGAGAGTTCTATCAAGGCTATAATTGAACCAGTACAGCGATATAACTTTTTTCGCAGTGCTGGTTCTTTTCGATGTGCCAAAAGCGTATAGCGAATAAAATATAATTTCAGACAGGAGGACTTCAATTTGGAGAAAGTACGTTACATGATTTCCGATGCGGCAGCTGCCGTGGATGTGGAGACTCATGTGTTGCGTTACTGGGAGGATGAGCTGGGACTTGATGTGCCTAGAAATGAACTTGGTCACAGATACTATACGAGAGACAATATAAAACAGTTTTTGAGGATAAAGGAGCTTAAGGAGAAGGGGTATCAGCTTCGCGCAATCCGTGATATGCTTCATTCGGATGCACCAGGTGAGCCGTTAAATCCAACGAATCCTGCGGCTATGGAAAAATCAGTGCAGCCTGTAAATTACACGAATATCACAAATCAGACGGTGAAACAGGAGATGTCAGGGTATAATCCGGCATATCACGATGAACTGCCGGGATACAATCATACATATCGAAGCCGCACGGCAGATGAGCGTATGGATGAGTTTCGCGAGCTGATGAGCAATATCGTGGGGAGAGCCATAGCACTGAACAATGAGGAGCTGAGTCAGCAGATATCCACTGAGGTGCAGGAGCGGATATTAAAGGAAATGAACTATCTGATGCGCGAACAGGATATTGCGCAGGAGGAGAGATATAAAAAGCTGGATGCTGCCATACGCGGAAATCTGCGCAGAAAGGGGCTTTTTTCAAGGAAAAGGAACGCGGACATGCCTGCAGATGCAAAAATAAGCGCTGCAGACACCAAGGGAAAGAAGGGGCGCGACAAGACGCATACGCATGAGCTTAATCCGGTGAGACTGTAGAGCGTGCATGACAACGCTTACACTATAAAAATAATTACTGCAAAAACGCTTACAGCATAAAAATGATTATAATACAAAGACGATTACAACACAAAAAAAGACGACCCATAACAGGTCGTCTTTATTTCTTACAGTATGCTAAAAATTAGCCCTGGCTGATTGCTCCAGTTGGGCAAACACCAGCACATGTACCACAATCGAGACAAGAATCTGCATCGATTACGTACTGTGAATCACCAGCAGAGATAGCTCCTACTGGGCACTCACCAGCACATGTACCACAGCTAACGCATGAATCAGAAATTACGTATGCCATAATGAAATCCTCCTTATAAAATAATGATCATTATTCGCCGTTATTGGCTTATCTGCATTGTAGTACAAAACACAGAATAATGCAATGCCAAATAAAATTGTACTTACTTTTACACAATCTTATATAAAAATTACCAAATATTGAGTAAAACTTGAAATGCTATTGTTACTATTGTATAATAAATAGAAAACAATTCAGAACCTCCGGGAACAAAAGCTGATACGTCATGTTTACATGTAAGCAGCAGATTTTCCTGCTCTCGAGGTGGCTCTGAAGTGTTACAATAAAAACACATGATTATTTAGAAAAACTGGTGTTTGCACATGGTATATTACTGTAGTATGTGCGGTGAGGATATAAAATGGAAACAAAAATTATAAAAATAGATCAGGACAATTTAGACCATAAGCTCATGCAGGAGGCAGGTGATTTGATTGCAGCCGGTGAGCTTGTAGCGTTTCCGACAGAGACAGTGTATGGGCTTGGCGGTGATGCTTTAGATCCGGAGGCATCAAAGAAGATATACAGTGCAAAGGGGCGTCCGTCGGACAATCCGCTTATCGTACATATATCAGATTTTTCGGATTTGGAGCGCATCGCAAAGACAGTGCCGGAGGATGCAAGGAAGCTTTCGGATGCTTTCTGGCCGGGACCTCTTACCATGATAGTGGAGAAGGGCGATGCAGTGCCGTATGCCACAACAGGCGGCATGGACACGGTAGCTGTGCGCATGCCTAATCATCCTATAGCGCTTGATCTCATAAGAAGAAGCGGCTGTCTTATTGCGGCGCCAAGCGCCAACACATCCGGCAGACCGAGCCCTACAGAGGCTGCACATGTGGCTGAGGATCTAAGCGGCAAAATAGCCATGATTATAGACGGAGGACCGGTTGGCATAGGAATAGAGTCCACTATCATTGACCTGACAGAGGATACACCTATGGTGCTGCGCCCGGGCTATATCACACCACAGATGCTTTCAAAGGTATTAGGCAAGGAGGTCGTCATCGATCCGGGAATCATAGCGGCAGATGACACGAGAAAGCCAAAGGCACCTGGCATGAAGTACAAGCACTATGCGCCAAAGGCTGACATGGTCATCGTGGACGGTACCAGAAAGCATGTGATTGCAAAGATAAATGAGCTTGTGGCTTCGCACAGGGATGATGGCAAAAAGATAGCAGTCATTGCGACAGAGGAGACAAAGCAGTTTTACGATGCAGATGTTGTCCTGTCGATGGGAAGCAGGGCGGATGAGGATTCGATAGCGCATGAGCTATACCGTATATTAAGGGACTGTGATGAGCTCGATGTGGATGTGATTTTCTCGGAGAGCTTCTCCACACCACGTATAGGACAGGCCATCATGAACCGTATGCTAAAGGCGGCAGGCCATCAGGTGATAGACACACATGTGAAGTATGACAAAATCATTTTTGTCGCACAGACCGGCACATGCAGGGAGCAGATGGCAAAGGGCATCATGAACGACTTTGTACTCAAGGTACCGATGGAGATTGAGGCGAGAGGACTTGTTGTCCAGTTTCCGGAGCCGGTCAATCAGAAGGCAGAGGCAGTGCTCATAAGCAATGGTATTTCCACGGAGGGCATGGTGTCAACGCAGCTTGAGGAATCTGATATCACTGAGACCACTATGGTATTTACCATGGAGTCATCACAGCGCGAGCGCATTATAGAAAGCTTTGCCGATATCGACCCGGAGCAGGTCTTTGTGCTTTCACAGTATGTGGGCGATGAGCTTGAGATACTTGACCCTTACGGTGGCACGCTTCAAAGCTACGGACTGTGCTATGAAAGCCTCAGGGCTACGCTTAAGAAGCTGGTAAAGCGCTTAAATGCAAATACATAAAAGACAAACAAATATAACACAATATAAGACAAAGGAGAACAAACATTATGGGTAAGGTAGTAGTTATGGATCATCCGCTGATTCAGCACAAGATTGGAATTATGAGAAGAACCGACACAGGTTCAAAGGATTTCAGAACACTCGTCAGCGAGGTTGCGATGCTTGAGTGCTACGAGGCAACAAGAGATCTTGAGCTTACAGATGTGGAGATTGAGACTCCTATCTGTAAGGCCACTGTAAAGGAATTAAAGGGCAAAAAGCTTGCAGTTGTTCCTATCTTAAGAGCCGGACTTGGTATGGTGGAGGGCATGCTTGAGCTCATCCCTGCCGCAAAGGTTGGACACATCGGCATGTATCGTGACCCGGAGACAGCAGAGCCTATCGAGTACTATTGCAAGCTTCCGGCAGACTGCGCAAACAGAGAGGTATTTGTGGTAGATCCGATGCTCGCAACAGGTGGTTCAGCAGTGGCAGCACTTGATATGCTCAAAAAGCGCGGTGTGAAAAACATCCACTTTATGTGCATAATTGCAGCTCCTGAGGGAGTAAAGAGACTCACAGAGGCACATCCTGATGTGGATGTATATATAGGAGCGCTCGATGATCATCTCAATGAGCACAAATATATTGTGCCGGGACTCGGAGATGCAGGAGACAGAATTTTCGGAACCAAGTAATAATAATGATGATAATAGCTGCAGGTTGCTCTGAGGTGTAAACAGTGATATAAAACAGTAAAGTAACAGACAGTGTGATAGACCATATTGAATGGAGGTGTATATATGGGAGCTTCGGAAAAGAGAAAGGATTATATCTCATGGGATGAGTATTTTATGGGCATAGCGATGCTTTCAGGTATGCGCTCGAAGGATCCGAATACCCAGGTGGGTGCGTGCATAGTGGACCCGGAGCACAAGATACTCTCCATGGGCTATAACGGCTTTCCTCTTGGCTGCTCAGATGATGAGTTCACCTGGGCCAGAGAGGGAGAGGATAACAAGTATTTCTATTCTACACACAGCGAGCTCAATGCCATCTTAAACTACAGGGGCGGAAGCCTTGAGGGAGCGACCATATATGTCACCCTGTTTCCGTGCAATGAGTGCGCTAAGGCAATCATACAGTCTGGCATCAGGGAAGTAGTCTACGACTGTGACAAATACGAGGGCACGGCCAGCGTGACAGCTTCAAAGAGGATGCTTAAGGCAGCGGGGGTTACAATTCGCAGGTATGAGCACACTGACCGTGAGGTGACGCTTGTGCTGTAATCGCCGGAAATAGTGATAATACTGCAATTGTTGTGTCAAATTGACGTGATTTGACATGAAACACATGTATTTTTTATGCATTTTACACATAAAAATGTAGACAAAAGCAATAAAAATGATATAATAATTTGTATATGAAAAGAGATAATAAGAAAGAGGTAATGAATGCACTTATCATGGTTTTCCAGTTTGGAATCAACATGATTGTGCCGATATTTCTCTGCACACTGGCCGGTGTGTGGATTGGGAAAAAGACCGGAGCGGACTGGGTAACTGTTCCATTGTTTTTCCTTGGAGCATTTGCGGGGGCAAACAATATATACCGCATGGTTCAAAAATTCCTGAAGCCGGAGGATGATGGCAGAGCCGTCAGACAGACACCGGGCAGGCAGAGTACTACGGAAACAGAGATATCAGACAGTATTAGCAGGGTAGAGAAGGATGTTAAAAAGAATAAATGACGCATTGCCGGGACTTGTATTTGGGATAGTTTTTTACGGGATTGTTGTGCAGCTTATTGGGGTATGGTTTGTCACAGACAAAATTTCATATTCTATCGGCTTATGGTATGGGATAGCGATAGCTGTTGGTATAGCTGTCAATATCGCCACAGTCATATATGACGCGACCGCCATATATGGACAAAAGGATGCCAATCGCAGGATCGTAGCAAAATCACTTTTAAGGTATATTGTTGTTGCGGTCCTGTTATTTATATTGGGACTATTTGATTTTGGAAATCTGATAATGGCCTTTGTCGGTATGCTGGGACTCAAGATTTCAGCGTATTTACAGCCTTTATTTATGAAGGTGACAGACAGATTTTCCGGGAGAAGTGATGCATCTTCCGCCGGCGAAATGGAGACAGAGTAGCAAAACCGCAGGTAAACTTAATAAGGAGGAGGTGATAATGTGAATCAGGCGATTTTACTGGAAAGTAACGCAGACAATATCGACTTTATGATCCATGGTATTTTTTCGATAAAGGTATTCGGTCAGGAGGTCTGGATTACCACATCGCATGCCTGTATCCTCATAGTGATGGCTATTATGGTCATATTCGCTATAGTGGCAAACAGGAAGCTTAAAAAAGCAAAGGAAGTACCGGACGGCTTTCAGAATATCATCGAGCTCATCGTAGAGATGCTCGACAAGATGGTTGAGGGAACCATGGGTAAGTGGGCTCCGAGGTTTGTAAACTACATCAGCACGATTTTTATATTTATACTGATGAGTAATATCTCAGGCTTGTTTGGTTTAAGACCACCGACAGCCGACTACGGAACCACACTGGCGCTTGCACTTATTACATTTTTCATGATCAGATTCAATAAGGCTAAGCATCAAAGCGCAAAGGATATCTGGACCGGTATGTGTTCACCACTGCCGCCGTGGCTGCCTATATGGGCGCCAATCAACATTATCAGTGAGATTGCAATTCCTATCTCATTATCATTGCGTTTGTTCGCCAATGTGTTGTCAGGAACTGTTATCATGGCGCTGGTATATGGTCTGCTAAGGTTTATAGCCATAGCGTGGCCGTCAGTACTGCATGTATACTTTGATTTGTTCTCAGGAGCAATTCAGACATATGTATTCTGTATGCTGACAATGACATACGTTACACAGGCATGTGAGACGGATGAGTAAAACTATAAGATGTATTTTTAGGAGGATTCAATTATGGATATCAATGGACAGGATTTAATCAGAGCATGCTCAGCAATCGGTGCAGGTTTGGCAGTTATCGCCGGAATCGGACCTGGTGTTGGACAGGGTATCGCAGCAGGACATGGTGCAGCAGCCGTAGGACGTAACCCGGGAGCAAGAGGACAGATTATGTCAACCATGCTTTTAGGACAGGCGGTTGCAGAGACAACAGGTCTTTATGGTCTCGTTGTTGCATTACTTTTACTTTTCGTTCATCCGCTCGGATAGTATATTACGGTTTGCCGCAGAGGATTACCGTGCGGCGATACAGCCAACGGAAAGGAGAGTAAAAGTTGTTAGCACAGGGATATACATTTTTGTTTAATCTGGATGCGCAGTTGCTCTTTGATACGGTACTTTTGGCAGTTGCAGTATTTTTCCTTTTCATGCTGATGTCGTATCTGCTTTTCAACCCTGCAAGGAAGCTGTTAAAGGACAGGCAGGACAGGATAGAAAGCGATATAAACACAGCTGTTGCCGACAAGGAAAGTGCCGCAGCACTAAAGGCAGAGTACGAGGGAAAGCTTAAGGATATTGATAAAGAGGCCGAAGCTATTCTCACAGAGGCGAGACAGAAGGCGCTTAAAAACCAGAACAAGATTGTGGATGATGCAAAGGAAGAGGCTTCACGCATCATAAAGAGAGCCAGAGAAGAGGCAGAGCTTGAGAAGAAGCATGCCATGGATGATATGAAGCAGGAGATGATACAGATAGCATCGCTTATGGCACAAAAGGCTGTCGCAGCTTCGATCACCACAGACATTCAGGATACACTCGTTGAAGAGACACTTAAGGAAATGGGAGAATCAACATGGCTAAGCTAGTATCTAAGGTATACGGTGATGCATTGTTTGAGGCTGCCCTTGAGGACAACAGGCTATCCGGCCTGTCTGACGAGGTAACAGCAGTAAAGGAAATCATTGCTGCAAATGATGACCTCTCAAAGCTGATGGATCATCCGCAGATTGATAAAGAAGAAAAGGTCAGAATCATCGAAGAAATATTTGGGGGAAGAGTTTCAGCGGAGCTGGTAGGGCTTATGAGGATGATTATAGAAAAGAATCACTACAAAGAGCTTACCTTAGTCTTCGACTACTTTCTTGACAGAGTCAAGGAGTACCAAAATATCGGAACAGCATACGTCACATCTGCATTTGAGTTGTCAAAGGAGCAGAAGCTTGCTGTGGAGAAACGACTTCTTGACACGACAAAATACGTGAAATTTGAGATGCATTTTGAGGTGGATACCGCGCTCATAGGCGGTATGAAAATCAGAATCGGGGACAGAGTGGTGGATTCATCTGTCAGCAGCAGATTAGAAAGACTCACCCGCGATTTGACAAAAATACAATTGAAAGTAGGTGAATGCGCTCCATGAATCTAAAGCCGGAAGAAATCAGCTCAGTAATAAAGGAGCAGATTAAAAGATACGCTTCCCAGCTCGAAGTCGCTGATGTAGGAACAGTCATTCAGGTGGCAGACGGAATCGCACGTATTCATGGTCTTGAGAATGCGATGCAGGGAGAGCTTTTGGAATTTCCAGGGGAAGTATATGGAATGGTATTAAACCTCGAGGAGGACAATGTCGGTGCTGTTTTACTTGGACAGCAGCGCAATATCAACGAGGGAGATACAGTTAAGACCACAGGACGAGTGGTAGAGGTGCCAGTAGGCGATGCGATGCTCGGCCGAGTAGTAAATGCGCTCGGACAGCCAATCGACGGAAAGGGACCTATCCAGTCGGACAAATATCGTCAGATAGAGAGAGTAGCATCGGGAGTTATCTCGAGAAAGTCAGTAGATACACCGCTTCAGACAGGTATAAAGGCTATTGACTCAATGGTTCCTATCGGACGAGGACAAAGAGAGCTTATTATCGGAGACAGACAGACCGGAAAGACGGCTATCGCGATAGATACCATAATCAACCAGAAGGGACAGGGTGTGAAATGTATCTATGTAGCTATCGGTCAGAAGGCTTCTACGGTTGCATCCATAGTAAATGAGCTCGAGGAGTTCGGAGCCATGAGCTACACGACAGTAGTGGCTGCGACAGCATCAGAGCTTGCACCGTTACAGTATATCGCACCATACTCAGGCTGCGCTATAGGTGAGGAATGGATGGAAAACGGACAGGATGTGCTCATAGTTTACGATGATCTGAGTAAGCATGCAGCAGCATACCGTACACTTTCACTCCTCTTAAAGAGAGCGCCAGGACGAGAGGCTTATCCGGGAGATGTTTTCTATCTCCATTCAAGGCTTCTGGAGAGAGCAGCGAGACTGTCAGACAAGCTGGGCGGAGGCTCACTCACAGCCCTTCCTATCATTGAGACACAGGCGGGTGATGTGTCGGCATATATCCCGACCAATGTTATCTCAATCACAGACGGTCAGATATATCTCGAGACAGAGATGTTCAACGCGGGCTTCAGACCTGCCATAAATGCCGGACTTTCAGTTTCACGAGTTGGAGGCTCGGCACAGATAAAGGCAATGAAAAAGATTGCAGCACCTATCCGAGTAGAGCTGGCTCAGTACAGAGAGCTTGCAGCGTTCTCACAGTTTGGCTCAGAGCTTGATGCAAGCACCGCAGAGCAGCTCGCACAGGGAGCACGAATCAAGGAGATTTTAAAGCAGCCGCAGTACAAGCCGATGCCTGTAGAGAAGCAGGTTATCATAATATACGCTGCGACAAAGAAGTATCTTATCGATATCAAAATCGAGGATATTTTAAGATTTGAGGCAGAGCTGTTTGATTTCATTGATACCAGATATCCTGAGATTCCTGAAGCAATCAGGGAGAAAAAGGTGATGGACGACGATACGGAGCAGGCACTTATAAAGGCAATCGAGGAATGCAAAAAGCAGTTCCGTTAGACGGTTGGATATTAGTAGAAGGCAGGTGGTAAAATGGCTTCGATGCGAGACATAAAGCGCAGAAAAAGCAGTATTACAAGTACTCAGCAGATCACAAAGGCCATGAAGCTCGTTTCTACCGTCAAGCTGCAAAAGGCGAGAGCACATGCGGAGGCAACAGATCCGTATTTCAACTATATGTACAGGACAGTAAGCTCGATGCTTGCAAAGAGCGGCAATCTGGAGCACCCATACCTAAAGGCCGGTGATTCGCCAAGGAAGGCGGTAGTTGTTTTGACATCAAACCGCGGACTGGCAGGCGGATACAACAGCAATATAGTAAAGCTCATCACACACGGAGACTTCAAAAAAGAAGAACTCGACATATACGCTGTGGGAGCAAAGGGCGAGGAGCTGCTTACGTCAAAGGGCTATCATATAGTTGAGAGTGCATCGGAGATGATGGAGGACCCGACCTACGAGGATGCTGCGGCACTTTGCAAAAGAGTGTTAAAGGCATTTACAGACGGTCAGGTGGGGGAGATTTATCTCGCATATACCCATTTCAAAAACACAGTTACACAGGAGGCGAAGCTCATAAAGCTTTTGCCGGTGGAGCTGGATCAGAGCGGGGCAGATGAGAAAGAGGACTCCAATATTCTCATGAATTTTGAACCGAATCCGGAGGAGGCTTTGGAGCTTATTATACCAAAATATGTGACAAGCCTGTTTTACGGAGCACTGGTGGAGTCATTTGCCAGTGAAAACGGAGCCAGAATGCAGGCGATGGATTCTGCTACGAGCAATGCAGAGGATATGATCAGTGATCTGACATTGAAATATAACAGAGCGCGTCAGGGCTCAATCACGCAGGAGCTTACTGAGATAATTGCAGGAGCTAATGCGATAGAGTGATACATGCATATTCGGTCATGGGAAGGCAGGTATGTCTGTGAATGGCCAAGAAGGCGAGTGTATCATATGAATTAAAAAAGAAGGAGAAACTATAAATGGCAGATAAAAATGTAGGTAAAATCATACAGGTTATCAGTGCCGTTCTGGATATCAAGTTTTCAGAGGGTAATCTGCCTGAGATAAACGATGCAGTCGAGGTACCGCTGAAAAACGGCGGAAAGCTGGTCGTTGAGGTTGCACAGCATCTGGGCGACGATACAGTCAGATGTATCGCCATGGGACCTACTGATGGTCTCGTCCGCGGCATGGACGCTATCGCAACAGGAGCACCTATTTCTGTGCCGGTGGGGGAGAATACACTTGGAAGAATGTTCAATGTGCTCGGAGAGCCTATCGACGAGGTTGAGCCTCCACAGACAGAGGAGAAATGGGCAATCCACAGACCTGCGCCTAGCTTTGAGGAGCAGGCTACATCGCAGGAGATGCTTGAGACAGGAATAAAGGTTGTAGATTTGCTCTGCCCATACCAGAAGGGTGGAAAAATCGGACTCTTCGGAGGTGCCGGAGTAGGAAAGACGGTGCTCATCCAGGAGCTTATCCACAACATAGCTACACAGCATGGTGGATACTCAGTATTTACCGGTGTAGGAGAGCGTACACGAGAGGGAAATGACCTGTACTACGAGATGAAGGAGTCAGGTGTTATCGACAAGACCACCATGGTGTTCGGACAGATGAACGAGCCACCTGGAGCACGTATGAGAGTTGCCCTGGCAGGACTTACAATGGCAGAGTATTTCCGTGACAGAGGCGGCAAGGATGTGCTTCTCTTTGTGGACAATATCTTCCGTTTCACCCAGGCAGGTTCAGAGGTATCAGCGCTTTTAGGACGTATGCCTTCAGCCGTTGGTTACCAGCCGACACTGCAGACAGAGATGGGAGCTCTTCAGGAGCGTATCACATCAACAAAGAACGGTTCAATCACATCTGTTCAGGCCGTATATGTGCCTGCAGATGACCTTACAGACCCGGCACCGGCGACTACCTTCGCACACCTCGATGCCACGACAGTACTTGAGCGTTCTATCGCAGAGCTTGGTATTTATCCGGCTGTAGACCCGCTGGCATCCACATCGCGTATCCTTGATCCGCGTATCGTGGGACAGGAGCATTTTGAGGTGGCACACGCTGTCCAGGAGATACTCCAGAAGTACAAGGAGCTGCAGGATATCATCGCAATCCTCGGTATGGATGAGCTCTCAGAGGAGGATAAGCTTGTAGTAAGCCGTGCACGTAAGGTGCAGCGTTTCCTGTCACAGCCGTTCTTCGTAGCAGGACAGTTTACAGGACTCGAGGGCAAATATGTGCCTATCGCCGAGACCATAAGAGGCTTTAAGGAGATACTCGAAGGAAAGCATGATGATGTACCGGAGAGCTATTTCTTAAACGTTGGAAGCATAGATGAAGTCCGTGCCAAGATGCAGTAATGTGAGGTGATTTCATGGCAGATAACATTTTTGACATAGAAATAATCACACCGGACAGGGTGTTCTACAAGGGAGAGACAGATTTCCTCGAGTTCAATACCCAAAACGGAGAGATTGGTGTATACAAAAACCATATACCGCTCACGACAGTGCTTGCACCGGGAATCGTGACTATCCATAATGGCGATGAGGAGAAAGTAGCCGCAATCCATTCAGGCTTTGCGGAAATACTTGGAGACAAAGTCACATTTCTCGCAGAGCTTGCGGAGTGGCCTGATGAGATAGACATAGACCGCGCACAGGCCGCAAAGGAGCGGGCAGAGCAGCGCCTTTCAAATCACACAGCAGAGATTGATGTGAAGAGAGCAGAGTTTGCACTCAGGAAGGCACTTATCAGAATAGATGTGGCACATCATATGTAATTATAAAATCCCGGAATCTGCAGGTAAGCGGATTTCCGGGATTTTTGCAGTTTGTAAAAATTGCGGATATCATGCGCATATTCTATGGAAAATTCCGCTAAAATATGCTTTAATAGAAGATATATAGCAGTAAAGGAGATGAACGCAATGGGGAGATTTGTAAATCCTGGAAACAGTGCATTCAAGGTAGCATTAGCTTCCGAGATATATATAGACAAAACAGGCTTGCTCGATTTTACCAATAGTGTTCTTGGAACAAAGCAGGCATATATATGTAATAGCCGGCCGAGAAGGTTTGGCAAGTCTATTACGGCCGATATGCTTACAGCATATTACAGCAAGGGCTGTGATTCCAGAGAATTATTTATGAACTATAACATTGCACAGACAGAATACTTTGAGAAATATCTCAACAAGTATGATGTTATTCATCTCGATATGCAGTGGATACTAATGGATGCCGGTGCGCCGGAAAGAATATCAGGATATATAAATAAAAATGTTATATCAGAGTTGGCAGATCTGTACAAGGATATTGATTTAAGAGATCAGAAAACATTGTATGGTGCTCTATCGGTTATTAACAGTATGACGAACAATAAATTTGTAATTATAATCGATGAGTGGGATGTTTTGATACGTGATGAAGCAGCAAATTCCTCAGTTCAGGAGGAATATATCAATTTCATGCGCGGAATGTTTAAAGGAAGTGAACCAACAAAGTATATAGAGCTTGCATTTCTCACAGGAATTTTACCGATAAAAAAGCTAAAGACGCAGTCGGCACTTAATAATTTTGATGAATATACCATGTTATATGCGGGACGTTTGTCACCATATATTGGCTTTACTGAGGATGAGGTCAGAGACATATGTGATCGCTATGGCAGGGATTTTAGCCAGGTAGAGCGGTGGTATGATGGATATATGCTGGGAGATTGCCATGTATACAATCCGCGTGCAGTAGTAAATTACATGCTTCAGGGAGACTTAAAGAGTTATTGGTCAGAGACCGGGTCTTATGATGTCATAGTTCCACTTATAAATTTGGATTTTGATGGATTAAAGACCGCAATAATTCAGATGCTGTCCGGTGGAGAAATAAAGGTGAACACTGGCAGTTTTATGAATGATACGGTTAGCTTTAAAAATAAAGATGATGTTTTAACATATCTTGTTCATTTAGGGTATCTGGGATTTGACCAGAAAAAGAGTTGTGCGTTTATTCCAAATGAGGAGATACGGCAGGAGCTGACAACCGCTGTTGAGAGTACAAGATGGAAGGAGCTTATTACATTTGAAAATGAATCGCTTTTCCTTTTGGATGCGACACTTGACATGGAAAATGATATTGTAGCCAAAATGATAGGACAAATACATGATGAGTATGCGTCAGGTATTCAGTATAACAATGAGAATTCTCTAAGCAGCGTCCTTACTATAGCATATTTGGGTGCAATGAACTATTATTTTAAGCCGGTGAGGGAATTGCCTACGGGCAGAGGTTTTGCGGATTTTGTTTATATCCCTAAGCCGGAATTTGCGATAGATTATCCGGCAATGGTTGTTGAACTGAAATGGAATAAGACAGCAAAAACAGCGATTAATCAAATAAGAGAAAAACAATACATGAAGTCGATAGAGCAATATACAGGTAATATTTTGCTTGTCGGCATAAGCTATGATAAGAAGACAAAGAAGCATCAGTGTATTATAGAAGAGTACATGAAAAAATAATCAGATAACATTTGGATAGCAGGATAACGACTGCAAGAGGAAAAGAAAATGTCTAGAAGAAAGAGGCAGAAAACCGGAATGATAAATAAAGAAAAGGAAAATAACAGCATGACGCAGGAGACTCAAACACCGCAGCAGACAGTTGACGCGCAGCAGATGGTTATACCGCAGGAGAGCGAGCGCATCTTGACATAGAAATAATCACACCGGACAGGGTGTTCTACAAGGGAGCGACAGATTTCCTCGAGTTCAATACCCAAAACGGAGAGATTGGTGTATACAAAAACCATATACCGCTCACGACAGTGCTTGCACCGGGAATCGTGACTATCCATAATGGCGATGAGGAGAAAGTAGCCGCAATCCATTCAGGCTTTGCGGAAATACTTGGAGACAAAGTCACATTTCTCGCAGAGCTTGCGGAGTGGCCTGATGAGATAGACATAGACCGCGCACAGGCCGCAAAGGAGCGGGCAGAGCAGCGCCTTTCAAATCACACAGCAGAGATTGATGTGAAGAGAGCAGAGTTTGCACTCAGGAAGGCACTTATCAGAATAGATGTGGCACATCATATGTAATTATAAAATCCCGGAATCTGCAGATAAGCGGATTTCCGGGATTTTTAATATAAGACCGATTAATTATTTTCTTTTTTCTCTTTCCAATCCGGCTGATAGGCATAGTTTCCCCGAAAGATATGATATTCTTTCGGGGAAATTTTTAGAAAATTATTTTTTTATGTAAAAAATGAAACATGGTCATGTCCTGACACGGTGGGATTTGCGGAACTGCTGTGGCGATTCATGAAAATTTTTCTGGAAGGACTGCGAAAAATAGCTGGTAGAGGAAAACCCGATACATCCGGCAATCTCTTCGATACTGTGATTGGTTGTGAGCAGCAGGTCACGCGCAGACGCCAGCCGAACTTCGTTCAGGTAAGCGATGGGAGATTTCCCGTACAGCTCTGCAAAACGGTGTGAAAGGTAATATTTTGAGAGACTGCAGTTTTCGGCAAGCGAATCCAGAGAGATCATGCTCTGGTAATTGTGCTCGATAAAGCGTTTTACCTTGTGGCATTCGCGGCTGCTGTTCTGCGCATCCACCACTTCATAGGATACATGGTCTTTCCGGCAGAAATATAAAATTAAAATATCCAGATAATGCTGGCAGATCTCTGCGTAGCGGTCCTGTTTGTTATGCATTTCCCGCAGGATATTTTCAAAACACTGGCGGATAAAAGGCGAGTTTGCAGAAGCCGGGACATGAATGTATTCCGGTTCTTTGTCAGTATTCAGTTTTAATCCTTCCACCCCGAGCACATAATAATCCAGTGGATTTTCCGGATCGGAAAACTCTGTGTGTGTTACCTGTGCACCGATCACGACAAGGCTGTTTGAGGAGACAGGAAGAGATTCATTTTCAATCAGCATGCGTCCAGTGCCGTCTTTAATAAAGAAGATTTCCGTAAAATGATGGCTGTGGGGAAACGAAGTCCAGTCATTTTCAAATTTGGATGCTGATATGGAAAGCAGGCGGAAATGGATTTCCGGCTGTACCTCATTATCCAGATTAAATTTGCGGTTACTCATGGAAAATACACTCCTTTCATGTCATAATTGCAATGATTTCCTAGTTAAAATGGAACGATGTTGTACTTAGTATACAATGAAAAAAACAAAATAACAAGATTTTTAAAATAAAGCAAGAATTATAAAATATAGAGCAATATATGGATAGGAAAAAGAGATGGCGTACTCTATAATAACAAATGTAAGGAAGGAAACATAAGAATTTATAGTAAAAAATAACAAAAATGGGAGGTTACTATGAAGAAAAAAATTTTATGTACAATGATGAGTATGGTAATGGTAGCATCTTTATTTGCAGGGTGCGGTACAGATTCAGGAAAGGAGAATTCTGCGTCAGATACCAGCAAGACAAAAGAAGCTGGAACAACAATCAGTGTAGCTGCTATTGAGACAGCTTATGGTTCTGAAATGTGGCAGAAAGTGGCAGATGCATTTACAGAAGAAACCGGAATTAAAGTAGAACTTACAACAGATAAAAAATTAGAGGATGTAATTGGACCATCCATGCAGGGAGGCGAATACCCGGATGTTATTCATCTTGCCACGGGACGTGAAGCTGCGTTGACGGAACAGTTTATTAAGGGACATATGATTACTGACATTACAGATGTTTTATCTATGAAAGTTCCGGGAGAAGACAAACTTGTTTCAGAGAAGATTGCAGGAGGATTTACAGACACATCATTGACCAATCCTTATGGTGATGGAAAGACATATCTTGCACCAATGTTTTATTCTCCATGTGGTCTGTTTTATAATGCAGGTCTTTTAGAAGAAAAAGGATGGGATGTTCCAAAGACATGGGATGAAATGTGGGAATTAGGAGATAAAGCAAAAGAAGAGGGGATTTACTTATTTACATATCCTACAACAGGTTATTTTGATGCATTCTTCTACGCACTGATGTATTCAGCAGGTGGTCCGGAATTTTTTGATAAAGCAACAAATTATGCGGAAGGCATCTGGGAAACTCCGGAAGCACAGACATGCTTTGATATTGTTGCAAAGTTAGCTGAGTACACAAATCCGGTCACACCTGCGCAGGCAAATGATCAGGACTTCACACAGAATCAGCAGTTAGTACTTGACAATAAAGCAATCTTTATGCCAAATGGAACATGGATCGTTGGAGAAATGGCAGAAGCACCTCGTGCAGATGGATTTAAGTGGGGAATGACAGCTCTTCCGGCAGTAAAAGATGGCGGAGATGCATACAGTTATACATGGTTTGAGCAGGCATGGATTCCTTCTGGTGCAGAGCATCAGGATGCAGCAAAATTATTTATCTCTTATTTATACAGTGACAAAGCATGTGAAATTTTTGCAAAAGCAGGAGCTATCCAGCCAGTATTAGGCATTGCAGACAAATTAAGTGGTGATAACGTAATGTTCTACTCTATTTATGATAATGGAGCAAAGGCAGCTATGGGTAATTTCGCAGCATTTGAAGCAATTCCGGGCGTGGAAGTGCGAACAGTATTCTTTGACCCGGTAAACTCATTAGTATCAGGCGATATGGATGAGCAGGCATGGATTGACGGAATTATTTCGGCAAGTGACCAGATGCGGGCGAATTTGAAATAAGAGTTTTTAGTTTGCCTTAATGCTATAGTGGTAAAAATGAGTCGGCGGACAGAATTTTTGTCCGCCGAATTTTAAATAGTACGGTTTGTTTGAAAGGAACGTGAAAGTATGAAAAAAGCCAGAGGACGAAGCGGTTTTTTGGCGGTATGCATAGCACCAGCAGTAATTTTATTTTTTGTGTTTATGATATTGCCTACCTTAAATGTATTCCGGATGTCGTTATTTGAAAAAGGTGCATATTCACCGAATGAAACATTTGTTGGCCTGAAAAATTTTAAAACATTAATATCGGATACTAATTTTATAAGGTCCATGCAAAACATGATTTTACTTATTGTTGTTGTTACAATAGTTACCTTTGCATTTGCACTTGTTTTTGCAGGCATTCTGTCAAGAGAACAAATCAGGGGACAGAATTTTTTCCGTATTATTTTTTATATTCCCAATATTTTATCGGTTGTAGTAATTGCAGGTATTTTTTCTGCAATTTATAAGCCGGAGAACGGAATGCTAAATAGTATTATCGGACTGTTTCATAAAATGGAGAACCCGATTTTGTGGAAAGGTGAATCGCTTGTGATCGTCAGTCTTATTATTGCAATGATCTGGCAGGCGATTGGTTACTATATGGTCATGTACATGGCATCTATGGCGAGTGTGCCGAAAAGCCTGTATGAAAGTGCCGGATTAGATGGTGCAGGCAGGCTCGTTCAGTTTTTTCAGATTACAATTCCGTTGATCTGGACTAATATTCGTACAACATTAACATTTTTTATTATTTCTACTATTAATATGGCATTTCTTTTTGTAAAAGCTATGACTTCAGGTGGCCCAAACGGAGCTTCTGAAGTGTCACTAAGCTATATGTATGGACAGAAGGATGCCGGATTATATGGATACAGTATGGCAATAGGTGTTGTAATATTTATTTTCTCGTTTGCATTGTCTGCACTTGTAAATAAAGTTACAGAGCGTGAACCACTGGAGTTTTAAGGAGAGAAAATATGAGAGAGAAAAAAAATCCGAATTCTGCGGAACGGTTGTATAAATTTTTTATCTATTTAGTTTTAATAATGCTTGCAGTCAGTATTATTATTCCGGTGGCATGGGTGTTTATGGCATCCATTAAGCAAAATAAAGAGTTTTATGGAAATCCGTGGACTTTGCCGGAGGGTTTTTATTTTCAGAACTTTATTGATGCCTGGAATACAGCAAAAATGGGAGATTACATGTTAAACTCCGTATTGGTTACAGCTTTGGCACTTGTAATTCTTTTAATTGTTGCGCTGCCGGCAGCTTACTGTTTGTCACGTTTTAAATTTAAAGGAAGTAAATTTTTAAATGCGGCTTTTATGGGTGGTCTTTTTATTAACGTGAATTACATTGTTGTTCCAATTTTTTTGATGCTGCGAGATGGGGACAATTGGCTGAAATCAGTAATTGGGAAAAGTTTTCTGTTAAATAATCTGGTTATACTTGCAATCGTATATGCTGCAACAGCACTTCCGTTTACAATTTATCTGTTGTCGGGGTATTTTTCAACATTGGCACATGATTATGAAGAGGCGGCATATATTGATGGAGCAGGTTATAGTACAACGATGTGGAAAATTATTTTTCCAATGGCAAAACCATCTATTATTACGATAATCTTGTTTAATTTTCTTTCTTTTTGGAATGAATATATCATTTCCATGACACTGATGAGTTCGGCAAAGGGACCGAAAACGTTACCGGTAGGATTATTAAATCTGATGCAGGCACAGCAGTCAGCAGCACAGTATGGAATTATGTATGCAGGACTTGTAATAGTAATGCTTCCTACATTAATTTTATATATATGTGTTCAGAATAAACTGACACAGGGAATGACTGTTGGTGGTTTAAAGGGTTGATGAGAAGGGAGATTAAAATGGAATTTTGGAAAAAGCACACAAAATGCAGAATAATTTTAATGGCAGCTCTTTTTATTGCCGGAATAAGCCTGTCTGTTTTTGGATGGGGTATGACAGGAAAAATGACAGGTTTAGGAATTATGCTTATTGGAATTATCTGTTTATTAATGGCATTGTGGATTTATAATTGCCCTTTTGCAGAAAAGAAGAAAAGAAAGTAATTATATGGATGAAATAGAGTGAGGAAGAAAAATGAGTGAGAAAAATACAGGACGTGTCACAATTCCTACAAATCTGGATGTGGTTCCAGAGACAATTGAGTTAATGAAACGCTGGGGTGCAGATGCAATCCGCGATTGTGACGGAACAGAATTCCCGGAAGAGCTGACAAAGACCGGGGCAAAGATTTATGCAACTTACTACACCACGAGAAAAGATAATGAGTGGGCGAAGGCGAACCCGGATGAGGTGCAGCAGTGTTATATTATGAGTGGATTTTATACGGCTGTTGAAAGCGAACTGCAAATTCCTCTGATGAAGGGGATTTCGGATGAGTTAATGCAGGTCAATACAAGAGATGATATTAAACGATGGTGGGAGGTTGTTGACCGTTCCACAGGTCAGGTGGTATCGACCAAACAGTGGGAATATAATGAGGAGTCAGGGTGCGTCTGTATTCATGAGGCAGAACCGTTTCATGAATATACAGTAAGCTTTCTGGCATATATTATCTGGGATCCGGTACATATGTACAATGCGGTGACAAATGACTGGAAAGATTTCGAACATCAGATTACGTTTGACGTACGGCAGCCGAAAACACATAAATATTCCATGGAGCGCCTGCGTAAATTCTGCGAGGAGCATCCATATGTCAATGTCATTCGCTATACGACGTTTTTCCATCAGTTTACATTGATGTTTGACGAGTTAAAGCGGGAAAAATATGTGGATTGGTATGGTTATTCCGCGTCAGTAAGTCCTTATATTTTAGAGCAGTTTGAAAAAGAAATGGGTTATAAATTCCGCCCGGAATATATCATTGACCAGGGATATTATAACAATCAGTATCGTGTACCTGGTAAAGAATATAAGGATTTTCAGGCATTCCAGCGCAGGGAAGTTGCAAAGCTTGCAAAAGAGATGGTTGACATCACACATGAATGCGGCAAAGAGGCAATGATGTTTTTGGGGGATCACTGGATCGGAACAGAACCATTCATGGAAGAGTTTGCAACGATCGGTCTTGACGCAGTGGTAGGAAGCGTTGGAAACGGAAGTACACTTCGTCTGATCTCTGATATTGAAGGTGTAAAATATACAGAAGGAAGATTCCTTCCATACTTTTTCCCGGATACCTTCCATGAGGGCGGAGATCCTGTCAAGGAAGCAAAGGAAAACTGGGTGACAGCACGCCGTGCCATTTTAAGAAAACCAATCGACCGTATCGGATATGGCGGATATTTAAAGCTTGCATTAGATTTCCCGGAGTTTTTGGACTATGTGGAGAGCGTGTGCAATGAATTCCGTGAACTATATGAGAATGCAAAAGGAACAACACCATACTGTGTGAAGAAGGTTGCTGTTTTAAACAGCTGGGGCAAAATCCGCAGCTGGGGCTGCCATATGGTACACCATGCCTTATATCAGAAACAGAATTACAGTTATGCGGGAATTATCGAGGCATTAAGCGGCGCACCGTTTGATGTGAAATTTATTTCATTTGATGATATTTTAAAGGATAAGGATATATTAAAGGATATTGATGTCATTATCAATGTCGGGGACGGGGATACGGCACACACCGGCGGGGCAGTCTGGGAGAATGCAGTTATTTCCGCAGCCATTCGTGAATTTGTCTACCGGGGCGGTGGATTTATCGGTGTCGGGGAACCGGCAGGACACCAGTATCAGGGACATTATCTGCAGCTTGCTGATTTAATTGGTGTGGAAAAAGAAACCGGATTTACCTTAAACTACGATAAGTATAACTGGGAAGAACACAAAAATCACTTTATTCTTGCAGATACAACAAAGCCTGTTGACTTCGGAGAGGGCAAGAAGAATATGTTTGCGTATGAGGGAACAGAAATTCTGGTACAGAGGGACAAAGAAGTTCAGATGGCTGTGCATGAATTTGGTGAGGGCCGTTCGGTCTATATCAGTGGACTGCCATATAGCTTTGAGAACAGCAGAATTCTTTATCGAAGCATTTTGTGGAGTACACATGGCGAAAACTTATTACATCAGTGGTTTAGTACAAATTTCAATGTGGAAGTACATGCATATGTAAAAAATGGCAAATTCTGTGTTGTAAATAATACCTACGAGTCACAGAATACGGTTATCTATCGCGGAGATGGAAGCAGTTTTGCGTTGAAAATAGAGGCAAATGAGATTAAATGGTACGCTGTTTAATCAGGAGGTATAAAGAATATGAAGAAACCTGTACTTGTAATTATGGCAGCCGGAATGGGAAGCCGTTACGGTGGAATGAAACAGATTGATCCAGTAGATGAATATGGACATATTATTGTTGATTTTTCTATTTATGATGCTTATCTTGCAGGATTTGAAGAGGTTATTTTTGTAATAAAAAGAGAGAATGCGGAAGATTTTCATAATGTCATAGGGAATCGTATAGAAAAGATTATGAAAGTAAGATATGCATTTCAGGAGCTGGAAAATCTGCCGGAGGGATTTGAAGTTCCGGCCGGAAGAGTAAAGCCATGGGGAACTGCGCATGCAATTTTAAGCTGTAAAGATATGATTGACGGACCATTTGCAGTGATTAATGCAGACGACTATTATGGAAGAGAAGCATTTAAGCAGATTTATGATTATCTGAGTGTGCATGAAGATAATGAAAAGTATCAGTATGCAATGGTAGGATATCAGTTGAAAAATACTTTGACGGAGAATGGAAGTGTGGCAAGAGGTGTCTGTGATATTGATGGTGATGGAAAACTTGTCAGTGTAACAGAACGTACAACGATTGTAAAACGTGGAGAGAATGCTGCATATACGGAAGATGATGGAAAAAGTTATACGGATTTGGCAGGAGATACGATTGTTTCCATGAATTTATGGGGATTTAGCAAGGGATTTTTGTCAGAGATTGCGTATGGATTTCGTGATTTTCTGCAGGAGGGTCTGCAACATAATCCACTGAAATGTGAATATTATCTTCCGTCGGTCGTCAGCAGACTGTTAGATAGCAATAAAGCAGAAGTAAAAGTTCTTCTTACAACAGAAAAGTGGTATGGAGTTACCTACAGGGAAGATAAACCAATGGTTATGGCAGCAGTGAAAAAGCTGGAAGAGAATGATTTTTATCCAAAACAGCTCTGCGGAAAATTAGAAGCGGCTGCAAACTTCTGTTTTGAAGGTGTATATAAAGAAGAAATTCCATGGGGAAATGGACATATTAATGATACTTACCGTGTTACATTTGAAAACGAGCAGGGAGTAAAAAAGTATTATATTTTACAGCAGATGAACAAGAGTATCTTTAAAAACCCGGTTGAATTAATGGAAAATATCGTTGGAGTCACTGAATTTTTAAAAAGAAAAATTTCAGCTAACGGTGGAAATCCAGAGAGGGAGACATTAAATGTCATTCCTGCAAAAGACGGGAAACCCTATTACGTGGACTCGGAAGGTGAGTATTGGAGAGCTTATGTATTCATTGAAAATACTGTAAGCTATGATTTGATAGATAATCCTGAAATACTTTATGAGGGCGGTCTGGCATTTGGCAGATTTCAAAGTATGTTAGCGGATTATCCGGCGAAAACACTTCATGAGACAATTCCGGGATTTCATGATACCAGAGAAAGATTTGAGACATTCAAAAAGGCAGTGGAAGAGGATGTGTGCAGCAGAGTGGATTTGGTCCGGGAGGAAATTCAGTTTGTATTGGACAGGGAAGAAATTGTGGACTGCTTTCAGGATTTGCTGAGAAGTGGGAAAATCAGTTTTCGTGTGACTCATAATGACACAAAAATTAATAATGTCCTCATGGATAAGGATACCAAAAAAGGAATATGTGTGATTGACCTGGACACTGTAATGCCTGGGGTAGCCATGAATGATTTTGGAGATGCGGTGCGGATTGGAGCAAGTACAGCATTAGAGGATGAACAAAATCTGGATAAAGTGTGGTGCGATTTAGAGCTTTTTGAAGCATGTGCGAAGGGCTTTATAGAGGGCTGTGGTGGAAAACTTTCACAGGAAGAGATAAAGCTGCTTCCGATGGGCGCTAGGCTTATGACCTATGAATGTGGAATGAGGTTTCTTATGGATTATATTCAGGGAGACATTTATTTTAAAATTCACAGACCGGGGCAGAATTTGGACCGGGCAAGGACACAGTTTAAACTTGTCTCTGATATGGAACATAAGTGGAAAGTAATGGAGAATATTGTGGAGAATATTGTGAAGAAGTATATGTAAGACAAAACAGTGGCATTGACAATTTCCAATGCTTAAAAGGCGTCAGTTCCGGAAATACCGGACTGACGCCTTGATTGCATTAAACGTTTGTATTTGATTCTTCTTCGCCCCAGAAAATTGGAATATATGATATAATAGCTACGTTGTCGCACCCAATCTGGCAACAGAAAGGGGGTGTGCTGCTTGGATTTGATAATTTCTTTCTTAGCTACCGCCATTATAGCATATGCAAGTAGCCTTTTCAAGTATTCCCTACTTCCACCAACGATATACTGTATTCTTTGATATGCCTGTTTCGGCTATACAGTCCTTTGGTGTTCCCTTTGGGTGTGCCATTTGCCATTCTTTGATAAGTTTCTCCTTGGCTGGTCTGCCGTTTCCCTCTCGCCAATTCTTATTTCCATTGATTTCATCACGCACAAAATTCATCAGCTTTATGTGGTCGGCTTGCTTTCTTCCGTTCCTTTTGTTTGGCGGTACGGATATACCGCTGACACGCTCTACCTCGGCTCTGCTGTATGTGACATAGTTTTCTTGATACATATTCATTGCGTCCAGTACATCACGCTTGGTAAAGCGGTTGTGTTCATCATCACTGATATTATCAAACATCGGCAACAGCTCCAAAGCGTCCGTTAATACCTCATCTTCTGGAATATCGCACTTGATGCCATAGGACGCAAGCACCGACAGACACCAATATCTATGCCCTACGGACACCTCTCCGCTCTGTATCTTCCTCAGCCACCAGTCATACAAATCCCTCTTGATATGCCACCTGCCCTTTTTCTCGCCCCTCACAACCCTCTTTTCATACCATTCTGGGTACTTCTTCTTGGCTTCGGCAAGGCTCAAATCGGACTTATACTTAAAATCCGTCACAGCCTTGCTATCGTCCATGAGAAAGCCGTTCAGATACTCTACTGTAACACGCTCTCCTGTTTCAAAAGCTGTCACTGGATACCGCTTTCCCAGTTTCGACTGGGTGCCAACCATACGGAAGCCTTGAAAGATACCTTGGTACTGCACTTGCTCACGCTCTGTGTAGGTGCTTGTGTACCTGTTCCATATCTTTCTGATCAGCTCATACTTGAACTCCCTTAACTGATCTTGCAGATGTCTATATAGCGGTACTGGCTTCTCAAACAGGTAGTACAGGTGCAGTCCATGCCCGCTGTTCACACAGTAGGTACATTGTGGCAGAAACTCGTTCTTCATCTGGTAGAACACATCTCTTAACTGCTCCATTTCCACTCCGTCAAGGTCTACCGCTATCCCATACAGCCACCTTGCATTTTTCGCTGTCCTGTTGCGTCCAGAATATCCGACAGGGGACATGATAGCGAACTCTGCCCCCTTGACCTCATCAACCATGTTCAACTCATCAAAAACAATATAGTTCCTCGCCTTTTCCCCCTCTATCACAGTGAGAACTCCATTGCACTTCTCATCTTCTGGGTGTCCCTCTCTCTCAAAACTGCCCTCTGGGAACACAGCCCTGTAAAAATCCTTGGGCTTCACTTCCTCATAGAACTGCCCCAACCATTCATTTTTCATCTTGAACAACTGCTTATCAGTCGGCTTCCTTACCATGAATAAACACCTCTTTTCTGCCATATAATATATCTATATCCACTACCCTCAGACTGTTAGCCTTTTAGGCTATAGGGGGCTTATATTATCAATGAATTTTTTGGGAAAATTTTATCTAAAATATAACAGACCATTTTCAGTCTGTCAATTTTCCCTCTGACTGTTAGCCTTTTAGGCTATAGGGGGCTTATATTATCAATAGAGTTTTTTTACCTTTTTCACTAAAAATATAACACCCCAATTCTGGGGTGTCAATTTAGTAGTACCCTCTTGACCTCATACACCCTTTTACATACCACCTTATCAGCACATAAACGATATGTACCAGTATCAGCATTAAAAGAAGATTGATAGGGATTACCACCCTTATCGGCTCGGCAAAGTACACCAATACCGCAAGGCTTATGAGAAACACCGCAAGGCTCATAGTGTCCGCATAGTCCTTTGTATAGAACTCAAATACCTTGCTTGCTCCAAGGAAGATAAGAAAACCCACACCGATAGCAATACCGCCCACAAAGACGATTAAAAGAAGATAATGCACTATGGTAGCCACTACTGGCTGTGGTATCTTATCTCCCAGTTGTGAAGCCCACTGACCGCCTTTAAGAAGCAACTGGAACGCATTCACAATGAACTGCCATATAACCATGAAAAAGGTCTTAAAATCGCTTACAAAGGCTTCTGAACGTACTGCTGTGAATACTGTGGTAAGCACTCCATACAGTAGCAGACCTAACAGAAAGCTGTCATAGCTCGCTGTCTGGGCTTTGAACTTCCTGTCAAGCTCTTTCTTCTGGTCCAGATACTTCGCTGTTGCTCTCTGCTCTATATCTTCGCTTATGCTCTGCCTTTCGGATTTAAGGCTTGCCGACTGCTTGGCAGCTTCTCCGATTCTGCGGTCAAGCTCTCTGCCCTTGGCTTCATATTCCCTTTTAACGCTCGATACCGTAGCTTCGGCTTCTTGCTCTGCGTTGAGCTTGTCTTGCTTCAGCTTCTCGTTTTGCTTCTTCAGCTCTGCGTTGAGCTTCAGCACGTTGTCTGCTTCGTTCAGCTTCTCTATTTGCTCTGTCTGCTCCGCTATTCTCTTCCCTTGTTCGGCTACTGTCGATACCAGCTCTTGCTCTGTCTCTTATACACATCTGACGCTGCCGACGAACTCTAGGGTGTAGAT
>ENA-OZED01000073-OZED01000073.1-human-gut-metagenome-genome-assembly--contig:-NODE-73-length-50896-cov-16.587184_pt1 | contig 50896 bp, 58 predicted proteins | sample MGYA00245066_ERZ653605 | MGnify/ENA primary metagenome ERZ653605 (study PRJEB26926, sample SAMN06165079) | human gut metagenome | biome: ENVO:00009003; feature: ENVO:2100002; material: ENVO:00002003...
AGATAGGAGTCCGTCTCGTGGGCTCGGAGATGTGTATAAGAGACAGGTATATATCAAATACAATATTTAGTGACAAATATGAGGTGTTAAATGATAAAATAGGAATGTTTCACGTGAAACATTTAAATGATATAATAAGTGAATATGAGAAAGCTAAGTTTTAATAATTAGACTGATTAAAAATTTAAATAAAGGATATAGAAGGTGACATAATTTGTATGAATAAAAAAGTTTTAATAATTAAAGGAAGTCCAAGAGCAGAAGGTAATACTGCAACAATGGCTGATATATTTGCCAAAGGCGCAATTGAAAAACAATAATACTGTGACAGAACTTTTTTAATTGAAGATAGTATATTTCATGCTTCGGAAAAAATGAAAGTGAAGATGGCAGTATTATTTTGCGTATGACACAAGAAAACAGAGAATGTAAAAAAATAATGTGCATACATAGTGGAATTTTATAGCATTATACAGTTAAGAGTGATATAATAATCTGAGTGTGGAAGATTTCAATTTACAATTTAAAAATATGATGATTCGGCAGAAATTTTAAGTAAATTGCGAAAGGATTTATAATGGGAAGAATTATAGCAGTTGCAAATCAAAAGGGTGGGGTTGGAAAGACCACTACTTCTATCAATTTGGCAGCGTGTCTGGCTGAAAAAAAGAAAAAGGTACTGGCAATTGATTTAGACCCGCAGGGTAATATGACAAGCGGCCTTGGTGTAAATAAGGACGAAGTGGAGAATACGGTATACAATCTCATGCTTGATGAGTGTTCAATTGCAGAGAGTATTGAAAATACGGTGGTGGACAATTTATATGTCATTCCATCTAATGTAAATCTGGCCGGAGCAGAGATTGAGCTTTTGGGCATAAATGATAAGGAATATATATTAAAGAGTGCAGTTGATTACATAAAAGAGGACTATGATTTTATTATTATAGATTGTCCTCCTTCACTCAACATGCTGACAGTCAATGCAATGACTACTGCAGATACAGTTCTTGTTCCTATTCAGTGTGAATATTATGCCTTGGAGGGACTTAGTCAGCTGATTCATACAATCAATCTGGTGCAGGAGAGACTTAATCCGGAGTTACAGATTGAGGGAGTTGTTTTCACCATGTATGATGTCAGGACAAATCTGTCAAATCAGGTTGTAGAGACAGTAAAAGAAAATCTGGATACAAAGATTTACAATACAATGATTCCAAGAAATATCAGATTAGCTGAGGCACCATCATATGGTATTCCGATAAATATGTATGACAGTAAATCGGCCGGAGCAGAAAGCTACAGAAATCTGGCAAAGGAAATAATAGCAAGAAAGGATATTTAAGAAAGTATGGCGGCAAAAAAAGGATTGGGTAAGGGACTTGATTCATTAATTACAGATAAGGTATCAAAGCCGGTAAAACCAAAGAGCAATCATGCAGCGGATGCTGTAATGATAGATATTAATAAGGTAGAGCCTAACAGAGAACAGCCTAGAAAGAAATTTGATGAGGATGCACTTATAGAGTTATCAGAATCAATAAAACAGTTTGGCATTTTACAGCCTTTACTTTGCCAGGAAAGGGATGATTACTATGAAATCGTCGCAGGTGAGCGAAGATGGAGAGCAGCAAAGCTGGCAGGTCTAAAGGAAGTCCCTGTCATAATCAAAAAATTGACCAATCAGCAGATTATGGAAATCTCCCTTATAGAAAATATTCAGAGAGAGGATTTGAATCCAATTGAGGAGGCTTTGGCATACAAGAGTCTGCTTGAGGAATTTAAACTGAAGCAGGATGATGTGGCAGAGAGAGTATCAAAGAGCAGAACAGCAGTTACCAATTCAATGCGTTTACTCAAGCTCAATGAAAAGGTACAGCAGATGGTGATAGATGAAATGCTCACTACAGGCCATGCAAGAGCATTACTTGGTATAGAAGATCAGAATCAGCAGTATGTGGTAGCACAACAGATTTTCGACCAAAAGCTAAGTGTCAGGGATACAGAGAAGCTTGTTAAATCATTACAGAAGAACAAGAAAAAGACAAAGTCTGAAAAACCGGTTAATCCTCAGATGGAAGCAATCTACAGGGATCTTGAGGAAAAGCTTAAAAAGAATATGGGAACAAAGGTTCTAATCAACAGGAAAAATGAAAATTCCGGAAAGATAGAAATAGAATATTATTCTCATGATGAACTGGATAGAATAGTAAACATGCTCAATTCAGTCCAAAATCAATAGAAATAATTAGATAGTATTTAGATTTTGTATATTTAATGAAAAAAATAATAAAATCATACAGAAAATGAGACAAAGAGACTATTTAAATTTTATGCAAAATATACGACAATATAGATAGGAGTAAAAAAATGATTTCTGAATATTTAGGATTCGATTCCGACTACATTATATTAGGATTGGCGGGAGTGGTAATTATTCTGCTCATCCTCATAATCACAAATATGGTGCAGATCGGTAAGCTCAAAAAAAGATACAAAGTGTTTATGAGTGGAAAAACTGCAAAGTCATTGGAGGACACAATTATCAAGAGACTTGACGAGGTAGATGAACTTGTTGCAGCAAACTCATCAATCAAAAAGAATATAGAAGAATTATTTGCTAACATGAAGTGTTCATACCAGAAGGTAGGACTTGTGAAGTATGATGCATTCAATGAGATGGGCGGAAAGCTAAGCTTTTCACTTGCCATGTTAAATGGAAAGGATGATGGCTTTGTACTCAATGCCGTTCACAGTCGTGAGGGCTGCTATACATACATCAAGGAGATTGTTGGCGGAAATTCCATTATTGTTTTAGCAGATGAAGAGCAGGAAGCGTTGAATATGGCCAAGGAGGCAAATATGCCTGCAGAAAAATAACAATGGGGTGTTTTAGTTTATGAGGATAAAAGCAGTCAGCAGCTTAGTTGGCGGTGAAGTACTTGCGGAACCAATACTAACAGAAAAAAATGATATTTTAATACCAAATGGCACAAGGATTAAGCCTGATTATGTGCCACTTATAGAGTCACTTGGAATAGAATCAGTGATGGTAGAGGATCCGTATGAGAATTACGAAAGTCCGAATTCTATAGTAGACCCGGCTATTTTCGACAAATACGTGAAAAAAGTGCGTAGACTGATGGAAAGCCATATATATCATGATGGCAAATCCTTAAAGGAATTTGAAATAATCGCAAATGATATTGTCCATGATATAAATGATATGCCATATGACGTGATTGTTGATATAAAAGAGCGTAATTCGGACTTATATGAGCACACAGTCATGGTGACACTTTTATCAGTACTTGTTGCAAGAAAGCTAAAGCTTGACGAAAAGCGAAAGTATAACATAGCGGTGGGATGTTTATTACATGACATCGGGCTGCGTTTTATTGTCACACGATATAAAAACAGGGATTTTTCCAATGCAAATCCTGCGGAGCTTTTTGAATATAAAAAGCATACCATTTTAGGATATTCGGCATTGGATGAGGAAAGCTGGATAGCGCCAATATCAATGAAGATGGTTTTATCACATCATGAGAATATGGCAGGCACAGGTTTTCCTATGAAGCAAAAGAATAAAGAACTGGAATGCAGAATAATTCAGGCATGTGATGCGTTTGATTCGCTGATAAGCGGTATGGAGTGTAAGCGTATTTGTGTGCAGGAAGCCATAAATCAGATAAAGGAAAATGATGGCGGCAGATATGATAACAAAATTATTAAGTGCCTGCTATCATCAATAGCCAGATATCCTGTCGGTACAACAGTAAAGACCAATGCTGAAGAAGAGGGAGTAGTAGTTTCCCAGACAGTAGATCCGGAGAATCCTATTATCATGATTTTTGGAAATGAAAATAATGGCAAATTGATGCTTCACAACAGATTGAATCTCATGCTTGATAAAAACATTTCAATTCTTCAGGTAATTTAAAGAAAAGAGAAATAAGTAATGCACCAATTCCTCAGAGCAATAGGATTTTCAGATATAACAAAGAAACAGTTAAACGAGGTAATTAACAATATAATTGATAAGCCGGAAAAACTAAAGGTAACAAAGGATTCAGAGGGCAATGAATTTGCCGAGCTGTCATGTGATGTGGCACCCAATATGGGAATTACAGTCAGAGGAATATACAATGACGATGATAGCTTTGACATAGATTATTACTATCCGTATTTCACGGGAAGCGAAAAGACTACAAATGAGATAATAGATATCGAAAAGCACTCAGAGAAGGAATCATATGCAGGCGTATGTGATGACCCTAATCTCGGCGTAACACTTATATTTTATCTGCAGAATGTGTGTGATTATCTGTCAGAGAAGGCATACATAAACATAGAGGTAAGGGCAAAGGGAGCAGTGCTCTCAGGACTATCAGTTGATGGCTGTATTTTGCTACCAATGAAACAAAAAAAGGCTAAAACATTAAATACAGTTGATTCAGACAAAAAAGATAGAAAGCAGCTTATTGCAGAGGCCAGGGATGGCGATGAGGGCGCTATGGAAAGCCTCACAATGGAAGATATAGATTTATACTCATCCATTACGAGAAGAATCCAAAACGAGGATATTCTTTCAATCGTAACAACATATTTCATGCCATATGGCATCGAAAGTGACCAGTACAGCGTGCTGGGAGATATTATTGAGTTAACAGAAGAAAAAAATATCATTACAAATGAAAAAATATATTGCATAAAAGTATCATGTAATGATATAATATTTAGCGTGTGTATAAACAAAAATGACCTCATCGGTGAGCCGATGGTTGGCAGACGTTTCAAAGGAAACATCTGGATGCAGGGTAGTATTTGTTTGTAATATACATTTGTTTTCATAGTTAAATGGATATAACAAGCGCCTCCTAAGGGTCAGGTGGAGCAATCCCCTTTCGGAATCGATTTATGAAATAAATTTGAAAATTGCTCCTTTACAATTAAATACGTCTCAGTACCTCAGTAGGATAGAGGGTTCGCCTCCTAAGCGAAACGTCGCAGGTTCGATTCCTGTCTGGGACGCCAGCAAACAACGCTGAAAGCCTTGATTTATCGAGGTTTTCAGCTTCTTTTGTTTTTTGGCTTATAACCTGTCGGATAAGAACATATTTAATTTATATTTTTGCAATTTCTTTTGATTTTCAGAATTTGTAATTCGATATTTTTATGACTGTTTGAGTAGAAGAGTTTGCTAACACTTTTTTTATTTTGAAAAAATATCAGCAGATTTTTGAAGATTTGCTAACACTTTTGAAAAATTACTTTGAAGCTGATTGTTTCAAAAGCATTGCTTTCATCTCTGGCGTAAGTGATTTTAAAAGCTGTAAAAGCTCCATATCACTGTCTGATAAGCCGTTGTTTTCTGGCTGAACTTCCTCATTTTGTGGTTGCATTTCTGAATCATGGTTTAGAGTGGAATAAAATTGTTCGTCCATCTTTTGAGCATTGTAACGTCTATCTTCGTCTATGATTTCTGAATAAACGTCTGTAACCATTTCTGCTTCTGCATGACCTGTATCGCCTTGTACTGATTTTACATCGCCGTTGGTCATTTTCAATTTGTATCCTGTGGATAAATGACGCAGACTGTGGAAAACAACTTGTTCATAGCCATTTTGTTCGCATAACTTTTGAAATCTGTCTCTCACAATTCTACTCTCAACGGGATTTCCATTTTCCAAAGCTATAACAAGGTTGTAATTGTTATAAGCGTCTCCTAGAAATTCCTGTAATTCCTTTTGGTCTTTTTGATATTGCACCAGTAATTCTGCAACCGTCTTTGGCAACCATACGGTACGATTACTTGTTTCTGTCTTTGGTGTTTTTAATACAAGCCTTGTTGTGCAATGCGGTTTCTGTGTCGGAAAAATCTTGATAATATCTTTTTCCTTTAATTTCTGCATAGCTTGTGCATTTACTCTGGAAAGCTCTTTATTGATGATTACCCTTGCGTTATTCGTTGCAATGGATTGTTCATCAATAACTACATCTTCCCATGTAAGACCTGTAATTTCTCCAATACGCATTGAGCAGGAAAACGCCAAATGCATACAGATAGTTAATAAATCGTCGTCTGACTGCTGAATTGCTTCACGGAATGTATCTACACTCCAGACTTTTCTTTTTACCTTAGGAACTTTAGGAAGCGTTGCTAATGAAGCAGGGTTACGCTTGTTGGTATCAATATATTCCCAACGGATTGCTTGATTTAATGCACAGCGTATAATGTCGTGTATTTTCTTGATATTGGCAGGTTGTACGCAACGTCCCGTAGCTTTTCTGTTAGCTCTGGGTACTTCTGGAACACTCAATAAATCGTTGTAGTAGGCAGATAATTTCTTTGTGGTAATCTCATTTAACTTCCAATCCCCGATAAGTGGATTGATGTAATTTTCGATAGTACCGACCTTACTACTAAATGTACTAGGCGACCATTTTGACGTACCATAGAGATTGACAAATATTTTTAAAAAGTCACAAAGCGTAATATCTTCATCGGTACTATCAAGTTCTTTTTTCGATTCATCAATCTGGCGTGCAAACTGTTCCTCTAAGGGAACAATCACATAACCATATTTTTCTTGATAATACTCAACAAATGCTTTTCTCTGCTTTGCTTCTTTCTTTGTCTCTAACGTATCCCATTTCTGTTTACGTTCTCCTGCATTGTCTAAATACCAGTAAATAACGGAAAATGTTGATTTTCTTTTTTTGATTGAAGCCATAATATATTCTCTCCTTAACAGTTAATTTTGATTTAACCATTTATCGAAAGAATCTTTAGATACCCGTATGGCTCTACCAGCACGAACATAAGCGAACTGTCCACTTTTAACCAATGCGTAAGCCACTTTTTTACTCACACATAATTGTTCTGCAATTTCCTCTACTGTATATGTCTTTTTCTCCTTTTTAGGAGTTTCTGTATTTGATGTATCACTTATCACGAGTAATAATAACTCCTTTCCGTGTGATAACAGCAAAATACATACGTTTAACAAGGTCATTATAGCATATCAATAACTCTTGCGGATATGTTTTTTGCCGTTGCTAACACTTTTGCTAATACTTTTTATATGCAGACAAATGGCTTTGGCAAGCTCCACTGGTATCTCAACCATTCCCATTCCTGTGGGCTGAACCGTGTCATACGGGTGTATCATTATCCTGTGTTGCAGGTCATGGCAGAACGACTTTTCCAACGGTCGCTCCCAGATCATTGCATGAATCGCTATCTCCCGATTGGAAAAGTCACGGCGTACAATTTCTGATGGCTCACTGCAAGCACAAACGTATCTGTCTGCATTATTCAGTTGTCAAAGAACTGTTAGGCTCTTGTCAGCCTGTATCAATTCATTTTTGCAAATGAACTGATACAGAATGATAAGAAAAAGCGGAACAGGAAAGAGGGGAGTTTATTAAATCATGCTCCGCTCAAATATTACTTAATGTTCGTCTATTTCAAATTCACATATCATTTTCAAAAGGGCTTCTCTGATACGTCCCTTTAATTCCATATCAACCACAATGTATACGTTGCCGTATTCATCGTAAAACGGGCGTAAACAGCATTTTGATATATAGGCTTCATAGAACAGCAACAGCTTTTCTATGGCGTTTTCGTTACCGTCCACGGCTGATGATATGAGAAAAAATGATGGAAGTGTATGTTGCTTATTCTTCATTTGTTTTCTTCTCCTTTAACTGCTTTCTGATTTCTTCAAGTGAATTTCTTCTGTGCCTGTATGATGTGCTTCGGTTAATGTTCAGCTTTTCGCCTATCTCCGAATCACTCATATCCAAGAAGAAAAACATCAATACAATGTTTCGGCTCTGCTCCGGCAACTGTTTCAGTGCTTCTGCAAGTTCTTTATCAAGTACACGGATTTCTGTACCGCACACATCGAACGTTGTATATTCACTTTCGTAATCGTCCCATACAATCAATTTCTCAACAACAATCTCTGGAAGCTCACAAAAGGATACTTCCTTTGCCTGTCGTCTGGCTAATTCCTTGCGGTAGTTACGGACAATGCCTTTCACAACCTTTTTGAGCTTACAGTCAAACTGACATTGTATTGTCTTTTGGAAGTCTGATGGTTTCAAAATCACACCCCCTTTCGCTATGAAGTGAAAAGTATGTATCCCTCTTTCCGCACCATATCTGTACGGCAGGGTGTGATTTGTTGCAGGATTGAAAAAAAATTTATAAATATGAAAACAGCCTATTTGCACCAATAGCAAATAGACTGCTTTTAAAACATCTGATATATGAGTTTTTAATTCATGTTCAAGGACTGATGATGTACTAAGAAAAAGACGGAATAAATTCGGTTGTCGATATAGACTGCCTGTTTTACTTAGAATCACAAATTGCTCCTTGACCAGAACAATCCTGTGAAAATAGAAAAGGACAGCTCTGGTTATACCAAAACCGTCCCTATATTTTTGGACATTATAAAAGAGATTACCCACGGAACGGTTTTTTTTTGTTTACCGAACGAGGTAATATTTTTATCGAATTTATAATGCATATAATATGAGTTTTTAACGCATTCTAATCACATAACATGAAGTATAAACTCATGCTAGGTGATTAAAAATGAGAAAAAAGAAAGATACGCATAGCTTTGATTTTCGTCCTTTAGGACTGGCAATCAGAGAAGCCAGAGAGAAAGCAGGGCTTTCCAGAAATGATTTAGGCGATAAAGTCTTTTACGGAGAACGTCATATCGCAGATATTGAAAATATCGGAAAACACCCTAGCTTTCAGTTATTCCATGATTTAGTTACCATGTTCAATATATCTGTTGACGAGTATTTCTATCCAGCGAAGAATGTTGAAAAAAATACAGCCCGCCGTCAGATAGATTCGTCACTTGATTTATTGAGTGATAACGAATTAAAAATCATTCAAGGTACGATTGACGGTATCTTGAACAGCAGAGAGAATAAGAAGTGATTTGCTTCTTATTTTCTCTGTTTTTCTATACAGATTTTTTAACACTTATTTGTTGATCTGCTCCGCAGGTAACAAATTTTAATATGTTACTTTTTATTCTCTATGCAATTACATAAATCATCCACAAAATCAAATGTTGCTTTATCAAAACACTCAACAGCACCTAATGACTTTGCCATATTAAATATGTGTCTATCAACAGAAGTTGTCATTATACAGATGGGTATATTTTTTGTGAATTCATGTTGAAGTAATGCTGTACCTGTATCGTCTGGGAGATTATAATCAGTACAAATGAAATCATAAATATCCTTTTTTATTTCATCTAGAGCAGATTTTACTGAGCCGACACCTTTTACTTTATATCCTTTACCTTTGAGAACTTTACATAATAATTCTCTATAAGTAGCTGAATCTTCTACAATCAATATATTTTTCATAAGCACCTCTTACATAAAAGTGAGTATTAAGCCCAAAATTAAAATACCAACCATAAGTAGCCCCCAAAAGCCACAAATACATAAAGCAATAATTGAAAATACATCTCTACGTTTTGGGTTTTTTACTACTGAAATTGAAAGACCTAAACCCAATAATATTGAAATTACATTTAATGCTGTTAATCCCATTTGAAGCCCACCTGTAATTTTTTCTGAAAAAAGGGAAATCAATAATGTGATAAATGGTAACAGCGAAATGACCAATGCAACAACGCTTAATTTACTTTTTTTCATTTTATATTACCTCATTTCTTTTCTTCCAAAGTATTTAACAGAAACACATAGTGCAAGAGCTGATATGATTACAGCACACGGTACAAACGGAAATAGTGATATTGTACCTCCTGTTCCCGCCGTTGTTACAGTATGTAATGCATCTGATACGACATAACCGCTATAACAATAAGGGTACATTAACCACAAAGGTGTATTAGCAATTAAAACTCCCGGAATTATTAAGAGCAAATTTAATCCCATAGACAATAGTGGTTTTTCAAATAGTACAGTAATCGTCCACATACAAGCAATAGCTGGAACCATTGTCACAAATAATTTTACTGTCCATGTTAGTAAATAAAAAACGGGAATAGTTTCAGTTACATTCATTATTTTAGTAGCGATAACACCTGCAATAATGAATGAACTGAAAAATATAAGTAACTCAATTGCTAAAAAGCTCAATAATACCAAGAACTTTGTCAATGCAAGTTTTCCTTTACTAACGGGCAAAGCAAGCATTTTTAATATGCCATTATTCTTTATTTCTCTGTTGGCAATCATAACACAAACAACTACCATTGAGAATGGAAGTAAATAATATCCAAAAAGTAATGCACTTTGAATGAACATTGCCGACCAAGCGTCTGTATATTCTGGCGTCATATACATACTAATACTAGATACGCCAGAAACTACAACTAAGATAGGCGGAATTAAAAGTAAAGGTAAAATCATAGACCTTTTTACTTTCATAAATTCTATTTTTATCAATTCAATGATTGACATACTATTTCCTCCTTTATTCATAATGTTTTATTTTACCAAGATACCAGCCAATTACGAAGAATATGATTGTTTCAACAAACCCTAAAATTAAAACATTCATATCAATACTTGCCGTAGAAGCCACCGCAGGTTTCATCATTAGTACAAATGGATTGATAAGAAATAGGGACATATCTGAAAGCGACATTGCCATACCGCTAAAAAATCCTGCAACGCCAATACCTAATGTAAACCATATATTTTCACATCGTGATGATACCAAGAGCATAAATGCTAATACTGGTAAAGTTGAAACAAAGCAATATCCTGTATATTTAACAAGTGTTAATAATTCAAAAGTTCCACTAGGCAAAAATATATTTCCAATAATACACAAAGCTCCGTTCTGCAAGACGATACAAACAGCAAGCAAAACAAACAATATATAAAATTTATTTTTGAAAATAGATGATGTCTTGAAAGGAAGCATATACATCTTTTTAATTGCATTTCCTTGAAATTCGATATTATATGTTAAAGTTGTCGCTACGATAATGCCAAACATATTAAGAATCATAATCATTCCGTAAAGCTGTGTCAGCAAAACATCCATAGGTGGAAGCGGTAAGTTTAACAAAACATCTTTGCGAACTATAAAATTTGCAAAAGCATATAATGCACCAAGAAGTCCAACAATCGGTAACACTTCTAATATCCCAGTACGTTTACATTTTTTTAATTCTACGGTTAAATTTCTCATAATTTTAACCTCTGCTTTCTGTTGGCGTTATCCTCATCAATCATGGATAAAAACATTTCTTCTAAATTATCATTTTCAAAACCAGCTTGATGTGCCGTCAATTTCAAATCATCAAGACTTCCTTCAAATAGTAATTTTCCGTGATTTAAAATACCAATGTCGTCAGCTAGTAACTCAATTTCTGATAACATATGTGATGAAATCAGAACCGTACAGTCATATCTTTTTGGAAGTGATTTAATTAGGTTGCGAATTTCATGGATACCTGCTGGGTCTAAGCCGTTTGTTGGTTCATCTAAAATTAAAACTGGTGGTTCGCCAAGCAAAGCAGAAGCAAGTCCTAAACGTTGTTTCATTCCTAAAGAATATTTTTTCGCCAAGCGATTACCAAATTCAGATAATCCTACTAATTCTAATGCTTCATCAACGCTAGTCGCTGGAAGTCCTAAAATTCTACGAATAATATCAAGATTTTCTCTACCTGTTAAATTTGGATAAAATGACGGGGATTCAATAAAAGAACCGATTTTTTTCAAAATTTGAACACGATTATTCGGAAAAGTCAAGTTATCTATTTGGAACTCTCCATCGGTAGGTGCAGTTAATCCCAAAAGCATTTTCATAGTTGTAGATTTTCCGGCACCATTTGGACCGAGAAATCCGTAAATACTACCTTTCTTAATGTGTAAAGACACATGGTCTACGGCGGTAAACGCTTTGTATGTTTTTGTTAAATTTTTAGTTTCAATCATGTTTTTCATAATTGTTGCTCCTTTCTTCATACTCACAATATAAAACACCTACATTACAGCCACATTCTCTCTACCTTACATTTACCTTACAAATGAGAAAATGACTGTTTAACTTTTTTCAGAATGTTATAATAGGATAAAGAAAAATAAAGAGGGTGTGACAAGCAAATGAAAGATACATACTTAAAATCAAAAAAAGTATTGATAGTTGATGATGAAGAAAGTTTAAGAAGTATGCTCATTACCATATTAGAAGATGAAAACTTTTTTAATATTATTACCGCTGATTGTGTAAAATCAGCTTTGGAAATCTGCCAACAGGAAAAACCAGATATAGCCATATTAGATGTTATGCTTCCAGACGGAAACGGTTTTGAGCTTATGGACGCACTAAGAAGTTTCACTAATATTCCAGTAATATTTTTGACTGCAAAAGATGATATACAAGATAAATATTCTGGTTTTGGGCTAGGAGCTGACGATTATATAACAAAACCCTTTATGCCAAAAGAACTTATATTTCGCCTAAATGCTGTATTACGCAGATGTTATAAGGAAGATAGCCCACTTATAGAATTGCGTGATTGTAAAATTGATTTAGCTAATGCACAGGTTATATGGGAAGATAAGATTTTACCTCTTACTGCAAAAGAACATGATATTTTAGAAGCACTTGTACGAAATGCTAACCACATCGTAACAATAGACGCTCTTTGTGAAGCTGTATGGGGCGACAATCCATTTGGATATGGAAATTCACTACTTGCTCATATTCGACGCATAAGAGAAAAAATTGAAATTACCCCCTCAAAACCAAAATCACTAATAACTGTTAAAGGATTGGGATATAAAATAAATGTGGAGAGCAGGTTATAATAATGCGGAATTTTGGAAAATTTATTAGTAAACATTTATTCATATACTTGTCAGTAATAATCCTTATAGTGGTTTTTGATTTACTGCTTTTCTTCCTAGCTTTTAATGGTACTGTCAACAGTATAAGCGAAGATAATCCTGTCCAAACATTAGAAAAAGTATCTAATAATCTTACTATCCAAGATGGAAAATATATATTAAATAATAGGTGTCAAAAAGATTTAATTACAAACAACATCTGGGGAATTGTAATAGATAATAGCGGTAATGTAATCTGGCAATACAATCTACCAGAAGAAATACCACTTAAATATTCATTACAAGACGTTGCCACCTTTTCTAAGGGGTATATCAAAAATTATCCCGTATTCACATGGAAGCAAGAAAATGATTTATTGGTATTAGGTTATCCAAAGAACAGTTATTCAAAATTTGTGACTAACTATCTTCCTTTATCAGCAATGCAGAAAACTCCCATTATTCTTTTTATTATGTTGGTATCAAATGTAACTATTCTGTTTATTGTATATTATTTATCAAAACGAGATGTAATGCTGAAAGTTGCTCCTATTCTCAATGGATTAGATAAGCTGTCTCATGGCGAAACAGTTGTCCTTAATATAAATGGGGAATTGGAAGATATTGGAAAACGTATTAACGAAACATCATTGCAATTAGACAAGCAAAATAAAGCGAGAGCAAACTGGATAAGTGGCGTTTCACATGATATACGAACACCGCTTTCCATGATTATGGGGTATGCAGATAGAATAACTTCTTCATTAGATGTTGAGGAAAACACCAGAAAACAAGCAAATATTATCAAAATCCAAAGTGTTAAAATTAAAAATTTGGTTCAGGATTTGAACCTTGTGAGTCAATTAAATTATAATGTTCAGCCAGTTAAACAAACGCCTGTTCATTTATGTAAAATGATACGAGAAATTGTCGTTGAGTATCTAAATAACAATCTAAATAACAAATTTGATTTTGAATTAAATTTAGACTGTAATACAGAACAAATCTCTATTATAGGAGATGAAAGATTGTTATATCGAGCAATACAAAATATTATTTCTAACAGTATCAATCATAATGAAAATGGTTGTACAATCTCAGTTAGTTTAGCTGTAAACAGAAACAATTTAATATTGGTAATCAGTGATAACGGAAAAGGAATATCAGAAGAAAAATTACAAAAAATACAGTCAACACCTCATTATCTGCAAAGTACAGATGAAAGGTTAGATTTACGGCATGGTTTAGGGCTTCTTCTGGTGAAAGAAATTATTTCTATTCATAATGGAACTGTATCTATTTCAAGTGCATTAAATAACGGATTTTCCACGACTATTTCCTTGCCCATAAAAAATCAATGATAAAACCGTAGCTTGTATTTTACATTAGAATGTTATCTTACAGGCTACGGTCTTTTGTGGTATCATTTATTCTACAATCTTCCAGTTATCGTCCTTATGAAGTACTAGATTATACTGTGAGATTTGTGTCATTTTCGACTTGTTATCCAGATATTTCACAGACACACTGACCTTGAGGTTGTTGCTGTCTTTGGTAAAGACAGCGTTTACCAGTTCTGAAAATACATAGTCGCCGGAGACAGGAGCAAGCACTCCGGCTTTAACATAATAGGCAAGTTCTTTTTCCGTAGCTGTCGGATAGAGCTTAAAGAATGTTTCCAAGAAAGCGGTAGCGTCCTTGACTGTATCGGAGCTGACACTGACATCGGCTTCCTGTGCTTTCGGTTCATACTTTGATTTCTGTACTGCCGGAGCGAGGGTAGGATTCTGGGTAATGACCATTGCACCGTCCTTATCCACATGAACTGTTACAGTGTAATTTTCTGTGACTGCCTGTGTCTGTTCTCCCTCTTTTACCTGCTGATCTACTTCGTAGGCAACGGTAAAATCGTCCGTTCCAGACTGCTTTACATTCCAGACCAGCACATTTGTAACGGTCGCACTGGTTGGTATGTCCGTTCTGATGGTATCGGCGTTCAAATCCTGTAATTCTTTGGTAAGGTATTTACTGATTTCCGTTGTCCTTGCTTCAATGGCTTCCTTGCTGGTATCCCATGAATAGTAGGCTTTCGCAAAGTTCTTGACGAAATTCTCAATACCGTTGGTATCGTTCAATCTTAGTTGAATGACTTCTTTTTCATGTACCGTGTGGGTGTCAATGGCGGTAAAGTTCTTATACACACCAAAACTGGTGCTTGCTAAAAGCACCGCCCACAACAGCAGGACAGACTTTTTATGTGTCCCGACTTTCATGGTACGCACTTTCTTATTCTTAGGTGCTTTCTCTGTTTTTTCTTTCTTCTTAAACATATTTCAAGTCCTTTCTATTGTTTGATTCTTCCGGCACAAATGATGTGCTGTTGCCAGTAGGCAGAGGTCAAATCGGTATAGCCGATTGGATTTCCGGCATGATACATCTGATTGTTTCCCACATAGATTCCTACATGGGTAACATAGTCGCTGGTATTGTAAGTGGAATGGAAAAAGACCAAATCGCCAGCCTGTGCCTGTGACAATGGGATATGCTGGGTTGCGTCATACTGTGCCTGTGCGGTTCGTGGCAGGCTAATTCCGGCTTTTCCGTAGCACCACTGGGTAAGACCAGAACAGTCAAAAGAGGTGTTCGGGTTACTGCCACCATAGACATATTTCCAGCCTTGATACTTCAACGCTTCATTCATAACCGCCTGTACCGTTTCGTTACTGAACTGCTTCACGGTCAGATATTGGTTGACCAGCTCCACATAAAACATATTCCCGTAGTTATAACGCCAGCCACCATTTTTACTGACTGCTATCGGGTTCGTATAGGTCACTTTTGTACCGCCGGATTTATTCTTTGCGAAATTCTCTGCAAGGTTGAAGCTGTGCTTTTTCCCGTTCTTCGCCACATAGTCTGCATAGCCACCACCATAGTTATAAGATTGAATGACCACGTTAATGTCCGTCATGCCTTTTGCTTTACAGGAAGAAAGCAGGGACGCAAAATATTTACACCCCTGCTTAATGGATTCTTCTGTACTTAACGAGTTTGGCGGTAGTCCCAGACTTTCGCTGGACTGCATGACATCAGTAGCCGTACCGCCACTTTCTACCTGTATGATGGCAAGCAGGACGTTCACATACTCCGAGATACCGTTTTCTCTGGCGTATTTTTCTACCATCGGCTGATGTTTGAGGACATCGGCTGACAGGTTCATGCCGGAATAAACAGGCGAATAGCTGTTGGAACTGTCGTCGTCTTCGCCGGAAATCAGTATCCCAAAAAAGAGGACGATGGAGAAAAGGACAGGAAATATCGTACCTATGATAAGGATACGTTTTAATCTCATTTCTTCCGTCCTTTCTCTGAATGTTTCGTAACAGTTTTACGGGCAGATTTCCCATTGACCTGTGTTTTCTGTACCGTAGATTTCTTATGATTACTGCTGGATTCTGCTACATTCGGCTGGTTCGTTCTGGTAACAGATTTGACCTGCTGTTCCTGTCTGATATTGGTTCGGACAGTTTCTTTTCCAGTCTTGATTTCTGCATTTTTTATCACAGGAGAAGTAGCAGGACGTTTCGTATCCGGCTTCGTAACTATATCGGTCTGTGCAGGTTTTGGAACAGGTGTGGCAACTGGGCGTTCATGGCTTCTGGTAGCTCCGGCTGTCGCTGATCCATTCGCATAAACTGTCTGCCTTGCTTCCTGTGCTTTCTGTAATTCCTGCTTTTTCTGTGAGATATTTTCCCTGTGCAGGTTGCGTTTCTGTGTACGCTGTTCCTGTCGGTTTTCCCGTTCTTCCACAACGCCACGCTTAAAATCTGATACATTATCCTTTGCTTTCTGTTTTGCAGAGTGAACAGCATAACCAGCCTGTGTCGGTAAGTCTTTCACATTTTCTTTCAGAGAAGAAGCACTGTCACGGACTTTATTTTTCGTATCCATTACAGCACCTACCGCAGAACCAACACGGCTTCCCATGGAAATCTCATTATTCCTTTGTGGTCTGGCTGGCGTATTTTTATGTGTAGAACGAGAGTGATTATAAGCAGAACCAGCGACTGCACCAGCACCAGCTCCGACCATACTTCCTGTACCCACAGCCCTTGCAAGTCGGCGTTCCATACGTCTTGCCCGATGTCGCATGAACACCATCGGTCTACGGAATATCCGGCGACCTATCTGCTGGCTGTCATTGGCATTCAGGCTGAACATACTCATTAGTTCTCCGAGCTTCATATAGATTCCGGCAAAGCAGATTATCTGCAAAAACGCCACCATGAAGAACGGATAGTCCGTGGAAATGTTGTAGAACATACTGGAAATCGAAAATGCTACGGTCACAATCAGTGTGATTCCGGCTCTTGTCATAATGGCATTGAACACACGGACAACTGCCTGTTTCGCCATATTTTCATAGGTCGGTATCATGGACAGTAAAAAGCTGACAGGCAAAAACATGGCATATATGATAAAAAGTATCTGGGAAAATAACATCATGCCGGTAAGTAGGAAGATAAAGATTGTAATACCGAGATTAAAAATGAGCAGGAAGAACACCATACCCAGACGGTTGACGACCTGTGGAATGGTAAGGTTGTCATTGTCGTTATCTTCAATCTCTGTTTTGACAACATTTTCCCTTGTTTCTCCATCTTCGTCTGACGGACTGGCAGATACCAGAGCTTCCACACGGTCAGCCCCGATTTCTTCGGTATCACTGTTCCCGAACTGCAATAACAGCCACGGTTTTTCTACCTGTATCGAAAACAGGCTGTCACGGATAAGGTCTACGCTGTCTTTCCCTTTGCTTTGTGAATCGGGGAGCATGATTTTTGTCCCCAAGTCCAGAGAAGCGGTGCTGATGTCCGAACTGAAATCATTGATTTTCTGGATATAGTTGGGAGCATAAGCAATAAAGGACGCAGACACAATGAACACCACCACAAAGTTGATAACAGCGTGAAGTGCCTTGCTTGTTTCCCGTTTGAGAAGTCCTGTATAGGCGGTATAAACACCTACAATCAGAATGATAATGAGCAGGAATCCCACATAGAATCCACTGCTGGAAAATCCGTTTTCGGTTACTCCCGCAAGTGTCTGGATACTTTTCCCGATACTGTCAGCCATGTCATTGATAAAGTCCAGCTTATACGCCTGTTGCACCACATATCCTGTGGCATTGCTAAGATACAGGCTGATTGTCCAGACAAAATTTGTGATACAGTAAAGTCCGTACTGCACTGATTTCCCAATGCCGTCCAGCCAGTTCCACGGAAGCCATGACCAGCTATTGTCCACATAGAAATCAAGCTGATAGTTGGAAAGCGGATACTTTGAATACAGGTTGTCTGCATTGACCGTATCATCGACCAGTCCAGACGCATGAGCTACCGTCCCAAGCAGGGACAGCAGTACCAGTGTGACGGTCACGGAAAGCAGAACCAGTTTCAGTACATGGAATACCTTTTCTTTTGTGACAGATTTCATCATTCCAAATCCACCTCACTTTTTATCGGCGGTCTGGTATCAAAGGCATGGAGCAGTTCTACAAAGACAGGGTGTATCTGTACCACACCGACACGTCCGTATAAATCCTGCATTAAGCATTGTCCGTTCTCCAAATCCCTCAACCGTTTCTGGTTGTTTTCGTCCTCACTGTCCAGCCCGAAAAACTCTAAGGTCTGTTTGATTTCATTAGTATCTGTGGAGCGGAACGCAAACTTTAAGCCGATGTTATTTTTCAGACTTTCTTTCGATACGTCCCCAGAGGATTGTGTCACGAAATATACTCCGGCGTTCATGGCTCTACCAGCACGCACCAGCTTATTTGAGAGTGTTTCGCCCTGTGCCACATTTAAGAACGCCCATGCTTCATCAAGGTCTACAATCTTAAAAATGCTTCGGTCACTGTGAATGAAGTCAAGTGCAAAGGTACTGATAACAATTAAGATGGATACTGACAACAGTTCAATCGTGGTGTATTCCTCAAAGGTGGTATCCTTATCCGGCAGAATCAAATCTGCAACCTGTATGATATTGAGCTGGTTATCCAGACTGATTGCATTTTCCACTGAACCGTCCGAGAACAAAAGCTGTGCAAAATCATAGTCGGTAAAACTTTCGATATGGTCTGCAATGTTACGGGATACGGCGGTATCCTCTTTCCGCAGTTCTTCAATGACCTGCAACAGCCCGTGGTTCTGGTTCTGGGATACGGTACGGACAGCTTTTCTAAGGACAGGAAACTTTTCGCCATCACGACTGCTGATACCTGTAAGAAATGTCAGAATATCAATGGCAAGACTTTCAGCGTCCTTGACATCTTTCATAATCACATACGGGTCTAACAGCCCTTGATTGCTGGAATCACTGGTAATGTTTACAATGTTGATTTCCTCTGCAATCTCCGGCAGTGTTTCTTTCCAGTTTCCACGCTCACTTTTCGGGTCTAGGATAACTGCCTGTCCACCGAACAGAACGGAATAATACACCAGCAGGTTATTACAGAATGATTTTCCACCGCCAAGCGAACCTACAAAAGCAGAAGCCAACGCATTTGTGACCGTACCTTTTACCCCTTGACTGGCAAGGGACGGTTGCAGGTAGACATTTCTTCCTGTATCCACGGAATATCCGATATAGATTCCCGTATTTTCTCCCAACATCTGGGTAGCACCGAAACCAAGTCCGGCTAAAAAATCGGATTTCACATACTGGATATAATCATTGATATAACGCTTGCTGGCTGGAAGAAATTCTCCATGCAGTCCCATCATATCTCCGGCAGGGCGAACCAGCTTCACATTGAGGTCATCGTAAAAATCCTTGACCTCATCACAACGGCGTTTCAGTTCGTCAAGATCGGGTGCAGACACCCGTATGACGTAACTTAACTTATACATACTTTCCTTGCTCTGGTCTAAATCTGTTTCCAGTTCATCGACACTGTCTAAGGCTTCCACCACATTTGAACTTGTTTCATTTCCGGCTTGATAGGCGTGATTGTCCAAGTCCTTTAATTCCTTTTTCTTATTACGGACAGTGGTTAAGGCTTTCTTATTTCCGACAATCTCAACATTCATGGATGTATCCACAGGGAATGTGAACTGCTGTTGCTGGAAATAAAAGATTTCCGATGATGGGAAGTCCAGTTCTCCGACAATCGCATTGACCGTAAAGTAGGACACATAGCTTTCACTGTCCTCATGTTCCAGACGCAAATATCGCTGGCTTTCTTCCACCACGCAACGGGTAGGACGGATAAGGTCATAATACTTAATCAGTGTTTCCCTTTTTAATTTTCTTTTTGGCAGAGGATACACATAATCTTCATAGGCTATCCCGTCCCTGCCGTAGAGGTGTTCCATCAGATACGCAAAGTCTTTGGCTTCCAGTCGGCGGATTTTGAATCTACGGGAGATTTTGTTTTCCAGCAGTTTTTCCATCTTCGCATAACGGTTGATTTCATCATTGCTCATGGAAACAAAGTCGTTCATCAGCGTGTGCCTTACCTCATTCAAAAACTCACGGAATGTCAGAAATACCGATTTTTTGATGTTCTTCAGATTGACTTCGTCCTCTGTGACCATGAGCTTGAATCCCAGAAAGAAACGGTAATCAACTTGATTGTCGCCTATCATGGATACAAGGGCTTCGGTCTGGTCGTCTATTTTCTGATAAGCGATTTCCTTTAATTTTCCTGTTACCAGCTTTTTAGACTGTTCCTGTATGCTTCGGATTGAACTTTCCGTTGCAATCTGTAACGCATGAATCTTTCCCTCACGGGACTGTGCGATAAGCTGACGGAAGCTGTCATGCACAAGGTATTTCTGTTCTGGGGATAAGAATGAATAATTGTACGGTATCAGCTCATAGTAGGCGAACACCTCATTGTCCTTATTCCAGACAAGGTTATTGTCGATATATTTAATCGGGAACATAGGTCACACTCCTTACTGCCGTGATAGTTTCCTCAAATTTCTGCTTATGCAGGTTCACGGCTTTTCCGGCATAAGTCACTTTGGGACGCAGAGCATACAGCACCATCGTCTTGATGTAACTGTATGGCTTTTTCCCGTCAAAGGTTTTCTGTGATATAAACCATGTGAGGGCAACGGGAATCCCGAAATATTTTAAAAATGCTCCCTCAATCATGGAAAGTGGCGGTACATCTGCAAACAGAATGATGATAAATTCCGTCAGTACAAACCATGTAATCTGGGTAAAGGTCACAGGGAATGGCAGGTTTACATCATTGATGGCATACAGTACCTTTTCCACGTTCCAGATACTTGTATAACTTCGGATTTTCTTCACTTGTAAATGCTCCTTTCTTCATTTTCATAACAACAGGGACAGCCGGATTTCCCAGACTGTCCCCAAGAGAAAAGCTGACAGTAGCACCAGTGGCGGTGCTGATCTGCCAGCCCTTAACGCAGTACCTCACAGATACCAGCGTTTGTTGCAATAAATGTCCCCTCTATATCGAGGTCACGCCCGTAGGCTTCATAGTCGATATAGTTCTGTAAAGAGGACGGGATTTCTCCGAGTACCTGTTCTTCATCAATCAGATAGTAGGCTAAATCGGTCATCGTTTCACAGCCGGAATACAGAATGATGTCGTCCTTATGTTCCACCAGTTCTTCCAGACTTCCATAGCAGGATATAAAACTGTCCAAGTCGTCCAGCAGGTAATCCGGTAATTCTTCCAACTGCTCATAGATACGGTTCAGTTCTTCGATGGAAATGTATTCGCTAATCTCCATCGGGAAGTTGTCCGTATCATGGATTGCGTATTCTTCGTACTCAGCATTTAAGCCGATACGTTCTGCAATCACTTCTTCGTCCAATGGAAAAGAGAACCAGTCCCCGACCAGTTCTCCCTCATTGTACTTGCCAAGATTGGCTATATAGACTTGCATATCATCAATCATAAACGGTTACTTCCTTTCACTCATTGTATTCATAAAATCTGCCATGCACACACAGGAAATGTTCTGATGTTTCTTCCATATCTGAACAGTTCCGATGGTATGTAATATTGCAAAGTCCGGCTTCCAGCTCTTGCAGGTTTGGAAACCATTCTCTTTGAATTGCAGGTATATCTTCGGGTGGGATTTCACTCTCCGAAATCGCAAGGCAGACATTGTTTAACAGGTCAAGGTCTGTATCTTGCAGGATTTCAAAAGGAAAATCATAATCACTGATAAGATAACGCTCACTGTCCGGCGGTAAGCCAATGGATTGTTTTAATGCTTCTATGTTGCAGGGAAGTGTAAACCATGCACAGCCTGTATCTTTTTCCTGTTCATCAAGATTGATAACAAATACTTTCATTTCTGCCATAAGCAATACCACCTGTCAAAGTTTGAACATACCATTGTTGCAGAGAGCATAACGTCCTTTTTCTTCCAACTCATGGGCGTAGGCTTCCAGATTAAAATATTTCTTTCCCTTTTCGGATAGTGCAGAAAATTCAATGTTATGCTCCAAGCGGTAACGGGCAACGTCCATGATGTTGTGGCATTCTGGATAAAACAGAAATTCTTCCGACTTCTGCAATAAATCCTCAACACCGCCACAATACGGAATCAACTCTTTATAAGCCTGCTGAACCTCTGGCGATAAATCCGTGTAAGCAAAGTACAGCTTATTTAAGCGTCTGACAGATGTTGTCCTTACAATGTCGCCAGCAAAGGGGAGCTTCATATCTGTGATTTGATAATCGCCACTGTCAGCTTCCACGCCGAGCAGGTCACGGAACAGCTCATAATCAATGGGTAAATCAAACCAGCGAGAGGTTTTATCCTCTGCTGATTTGGTCGTTTCAATCAATACGCTACATTCTTCCATCGTAATTAAGTCCTTTCTTCTAATTTTGAGTATGAAAAAAGCAGTCGATCATAACTGAAAGACTGCTTAACTCTAAAACAATATTAAAGCGTTTCTTCTTTTAAATTCTGACTCAAAAGGGATTTTAACTCTTTTACATCATTTTCAGACAAATCATTTTGATTAACAAGAACCATTTCATTTTTTATTGTTCTGATATATATGTAATTTCTGAAAATCCCCCAACATTTAAAGGCGTTCCAATGATTAGTCCCGTTACCAATATCAGAACTAACTGCAACTCCATCGGTATCAAAACAATATTCACGTTTTCCCGAAGTCAGTTTATTATCCATCTTTGAATGAACAATATTTATTACTTTTTTCTGAAATGTGTTAGCTCCGTTTATGATAATCCAGATAAAGAAAACTGAAAATAATAATCCAATAATACCATAGCCAATACGACTATTCATAAAGCAAAGAATCGTGTATATTAACATTATGACAGCCATCACAGACGATAACCCTGTTGCAAATTTACGTTTCTTTACATTTTTATCACTGGCTAAAACGATTTCTTTTAAAATATCTTGTTCTTGCTGTCCGATTTCAATACTGTATCTAACCATAATAAGAATCTCCTTTAAACATTTTAATGATATTAGTATATTACCACAAGTTTGTGTTCAAAATGTGGGATTCTTAATTTTACGCTCCAATAATCTTATTGAATAACTGTAACAATACGTCTTTTACGCCGGACGCATTGAATACAAGACCAACGGCTACTAAGGCAACTACCAAGAATCCGATAAGTTTGGAAAACTCACGCTTGAATCCCAAGTAGATACCGATAACAACAATCGCCATCAGCACAAGGCTCTGTGCGTTGCTTAAAAACCAGTTATAAAGGTTCTGTCCAAAATTCATGCTTTCTTTTCTCCTTTCAGTTCCATCATTTTTCTGTCAGACTGTCTGCCAGCCTGTAAAATACACATGGCAACCACGCCAACTGTTCCCCCTAAAGAGAAGAACAGGAAGTCAAATAATAATCGTTGCATTTTTCAATTCTCCTTTTCTAAAATCACATCTTCGGTAGATGTGGTCTGCTGTTCAATTATCTTGTAATGCTTTTCCGTCAGTTTCGTGGATTTACGGATTTCTTTCAGATAATCAATCCCTGTTTTCGCTGTGATTGTTTCCAGCATTTTGAGTGTCGGGTCAACCTGCCGTTGAATCCAGCGTAGGGTTCTGTCCAGTGTGTAGGGTTCGGGTTTGGTCGTGAGCTTTAACGGCTCTCTGTTTTCCCCGATGAACCACGCCCAGCGGACAGATAATTTCCAGTCGCTCCGTTTCTTGTCTGCTTCCTTATCCACGAAGCGTACATAACGGTTGATAATAGAAAATGCCGTCCGTTCAGCGTCATAGTAAGTCAGCAGGTCACGGACAGCATAATAAGCACGTTCATTTTTCAACCGTATTTCAAATCTGTTTTTTATGGGTGCTTCCTCAATGGGAATCCCAAGTTTGATGTACTGCTCATAGCTTTTTTCATAGACACAGAAGTACACCTCACTTTTCAGTGAACCGATATAAAGCGTATACCCCATACCAGCCTTGTCCTGTTCCTCATGCTTGACCAGTTCGCCGGAAGCATAGGACTTAAAGGAACGGAACACCGATACACATTCCTCATTCCGGCATTTTTCGGTCAGTTCTGGAATATCTAACATTCCCGTATGGTCATTGATGGCAAGGTCAAGGCGTTTCATCACACCACCGTCCACCAGAGCGTCCATAAGGAAATCATACCAGCTCCGTTCCTGTGCCAGCAGATAACTTTCAAACTGGCGACAGCCTTTTCCTTTCAGTTCCAGCAGGACACCTTTTTCTTCATCGGGAGAAGTATATACGAAAATATCTCCGATGTAGTAGTGTTCTGTATAACTGTAATGCCCGAAGTCCTCATGTATCATGTACTGGATATTGAGCTGTAAAATATCTTTGATGATGTGTCCAATATCCAGTGTCGGAAACCGTATTCTCACATAATCAAACAGCATGGTAAGCGGTGCTTCTGGATTGAATTTTTCCAGAGCTTCCAAAAGTTTCACTTTCATTTCTTCTGTGACTGCCACCTTGCCGGATTCGATACGGCTTAAATGTTCACGGCTGATTCCAGCCATGACCGCAAGTTTCGTCTGGGATACACCGTACTGCAAACGTCTGTCTGCAAAATCCTGTATCCACTCTGTATCATTCAGTGCGATACCCCCTTTACGAAAAAACTGTGACATTTTATATCCGATGTCACAGCAGTAAAAAAAGCTACCAAATGCTTGATTTCAGCCAAGAATCGGTAACTTTTGTGTATGTTTCCTTGTGATTTGTGCCCCTCTGTTAGATACCGAGGGGCTTGATATATGCTGGCGTGGCTACCGCCACACCAGCAAGGCTAGTCCGTACCTGTGGCTTTCGCTTCGCACGCCACCTGTCCGTCCTGCCTTATGTGTGCAATCATTCCATTTCCAGAGTAAATTTTTCTGGATTGTCCACAATATTGTATGAGCCGTCTATCTGGTTCTCCTGCTGATAGGAAAAGCTAAATGCCGAGTTGCCGGATTCAGCGTCTTTCTGGTTCTTGTAGACCGTAACAGAAAGTGCGTGGGGAATCTGAATATCATAACTGAAACGGACACTGTGAAAAGAATTGTCCCTGCATTTTTCAAATATTTGTTCCACACATTTCTGTTGATCGGTCACGACCAGAGTGTTGAGTATGACCGACACCCGTAGCTCATAATGGTTATCAGAGCCAGAGCCGAACGAAGAAGATACGTCCATCTGCCGTCCCCATTGCAGGTAAGACAGGCTTCCTGCCAAGAGCAGAAGTATAGTGATTGCTATAATTATTGCCCGTTTTCTTATCATTTTAATTTCCTCCGTACACCTGTATTACAGTACAAGTGTAGAGCAAAACAGCTTATTTTTCAATACAGCTATATTTATAATTTGATTAAAAGACGAGGTAAACAAAAATGACAGTGTACATGGATTTAGAAAATCTTCTCAAAGAAAAGAATATCAGTAAAAATAAAGTCTGTGAAGCCTGTATTTTACAGAGGACACAGCTCAACAACTACTGCAAAAATAAAGTAACCAGAATCGACTTCTCCATCTTAGCAAAGTTGTGTGAATATCTGGACTGCACACCTAATGACATCTTGAAATTAAAGTAAGGCTTCGGATTGTTCCAGAGCCTTTTTTTCTGTTCTCCTTTCTGCAAGTTCCCCAATCGTACCCAAGAAATCATAGCCTTTGGGTACAAGGGGAGTATAAAATTCCGATATGACGCTTGTTCCCACATCACAATATCCACGCCCTTTGATTCGCTTCTGGAAGAACTGTTTTTTTACATCACTTCCAAAGAGCATACCGTAACCGAGTTCACTCATGCGACCAAGCCCCACACGGAAGTTGAAATTATCTCTGATACCGTCCCCGAAATACTTTGCGTCTGGACGCTGGCAAGCCACAATCAGAAAATATCCAGCCTGTCTGCCAAGCATGACGATTTTCTTTAGCTGGCTTAACAGTGCGGTACTTTCCTTTGTCGTGAGCATTTCCAAGAACGCCACATATTCATCAAAGATAAGGAACTGTGGAGCAAGCCCCAGATAGGCATAGTTTTCCCCTGTACGGTAGTTCGGGTTCAGTTTCATTTCTTCCGAGCGTGTGACCATACCCTCATAAAAGGCATTGACGCAGTCAATCATATCGTCTTTCGTGTGGTAGACATTTCCCATGACCGTTCCCAAGTCTGCAAGGTCAGCGTTCTTCGGGTCAAGAATGTATAAATCCGCATTGGTTCTAAGCAGGGCTTCAATGATGGTCAGCAGAAAATAGGTCTTTCCACCACCAGTACCACCGCAGATAAGGGCATGGGGAAGTGAATCATATTCCCACACCAGATTTTTCATTAACCGCAGACCGCCGTTTTCGGCTATCACTTCATCAATCGAAATACGGTTCGCTATCATATCATAGAGCAGGGTGTATTCGATATAGCCGTCATGCAGTGTCTTGTCGGTCAGCTCACAGTACAGCCCCGATTCTAATTTATCCTCTAAGGACAGGAGCTGTTCTTGATATTTTCCTAATGTGATTTCACACAGGATATGGAGCAAGCCATTATCCATCTGATAGTAGATTTTGGGAAACCACACGATTTTTTCTCTGGATCTGCTTCGCAGGTCAGTGAAAAAACCGCTGTCTTTGGTGTTTTCCACTTCATACCATTTATTTTCCAGCACCATGCGAGCCAGCTTTTGTCGATGTAACAACCGCTTGATACGGTTATATCCGTAACGGTAGTAGAGAAAAGCGACCAATGCACAAACACCAGTCGCTATCAGAACCGTAATGGAATTGTAGGAAGTCCATGTGATTCCTACATGGAGCAGGTCAAAATCTTTCCAGTCTGTAAACAAAAGCTGTCGCAGGTTCAGTAGCAGGAACACCACAACGAACAGGAGCAACAGCCAGCCGATACAGAAATGATAGACCAGTGATTTGTCACTGGCACGAATCCTGTTACCTTTAGGTTTTTTCCATACTTTCATATAAACTCCTTTCTTTGGACATAAGAAAAGCAGTCAATCGTGTAGACTAACTGCTTTATGAACATAAATATTAAATTGTAAAAATAAATTATTTCTTTATATTTTCGTCAGCATATGAGTACACCTTATTCCAAAATGCTTCATAATCATTATTGAGAGCAAGTTTTGAATAGCAAATATCTGCACCCTCTTGTGAAGAATCTCTTTCAAAAGCGATTAGTGCTTCTGCTTCTTCTATCAATCCTATATCATTTAGAGCCTCAATAACATTCTTATAAGATTTAAAGTCTAACCCATTCATAGATAATTCTGTATCATAATCAATAACTGTTATGATATTTCTAATCCAAGATGGAAATTTCCGCAATTCGCTTCTTGCTTCTGAATGTTCATAAATATCTGCCATTGCTTGAACAAAGTCCTCACCATTAGTGATTTCTGATAATGCTTTATCTATAAAGTTCATCTATATACGACCTTTCAATAATTTTTTTAAATTGTAAAATGGAAAATATATTTCACTAACCATCTATTGAAAAATACTGTAAATCTTCAAAGGCATCGTCCATAAATTCAAACTCAAATATATGGCAATCATCAAATGATTGTTCATAATAAGTCACTTTCCCATTATTATAATCAATAACAGGTTTACCAAGTTTTTCCTTTACATCTTCAACAGTAACTTCTCCATATATTTCTTTAATATCAGCTAGCATAAAATCAATTATCACGTCCAAGTTCTTAAAATAATTTTCAGCTAATGACTCCACCGTGTTCTGAATATCTTCTTCTGGCTCTTCGTCCCAAGCAAAAATCAGTCCTTCATATTCATAAACATACTGTCCTAAATCTTTTCTAAATTCCATTATATGCTCCTTTCAGTTGTTAGATTGGATTAACCAAATCAACAAAATCCGATTTACTTATATAATTCATTATATCAATTACATTTGAACAGTACAATGGAAAGCCATTAGTTACAGACTTATTTCTTCGGCGGTTGCTGTAGGGCATTGTTCTGTGGATTTCCAGCATGAGTACCTTTGTTCTTCAAAACAATATCGTCTGCCTTTACATACCAGTCCACATCTGCACCACGGTAATTCGCATTGGCTACCGTGTCTGCAACAGGATTGATAAGTTCCACTTCGGCGTTGTAATCATAATCCTTTAACGGCACAGTAGCCGGAACGGATACCTGTATCATGCGTCCCTGTGTGTTGCATTTTAAATCGTAGGTACGCTCCTTGATTTCCTCACTGACTGTTCCATCTTCATTCTGCACATGAACTTCACGGCGTAATGCGGAGAACTTCAACACTCCGAAAGTCTTTTCTTTATCAATGACGATTCCATTTGCTAATCTCATAATCTGAATACCCCCTTATTTACTTTCTGCTGGTAACATATCGTCTGCAAGTAAGATGTAATTGACAAATCCACGTTCCCCGATTTTATAACCATCGGTAGTGATTCGTGGATTGATAAGTTTGACTTTCTGCTCCGGCGAGAAATGTTTTTCGCCAGCTTTGGCAGGAAGTGTCACAACTACATCATCGGCTCTCTGTACATCGGAATACAGGTTGTAGCTTCTGTTAATGACAGCAATACGTCCGTTGATTCTCTGCTGTTCCGTAGTATTTTCTCCGGCAAACTCCAAGTTCCCGAATGTCTTTTCCATGTTTGGTACGACAAATCTTAATTCCATAAATGATTGACCTCTTTTCTTTCTGTTTTAGTTTCTTTCCTGCTGTACTTTGTGGGGAGCTACACTCCCCACGCCCTAGTTGACTTCACGCTCCCGTAAATCAGAGCTTCACGGGAGCGTGAAGTTGCAAAAAGGGTGGCGACCTTGAACGCTTTACCAACCGCTACATTACCGCTTTATGATTTCTTTCTACGGCGTTTGAAGTAAAGCATACCGCCAAGCCCTACGCAGGAAAGACCGAGCATGGCAAGATAAGCATAGATATTGGTATTGTCGCCTGTTTTTGGGCTGTCACTTGTCTTAGTAACCGTAGATGGTGTATCCGGCGTGTCGGTATCCTTTGGTGTGTCTGGGATTTCCGGCACTTCCTTGATTGTCACAGTCTGTCCATCGTCTGTAATGTCCTTATGTTCCGTCACTTTCTTTGGTTCGTCTGGATTGGTCATATCGTATAACTCCTCAAAGGTAACAAGGTTTTTACCACCAAGAGAAGAACCATCAAAGGTAAAGGCAATCTCAACCGTCATTTTTTCATTGTCGGCTGTAAACTCATAATTATTGGATACTTTCTTTCCATCAATCAGAAGTTCTGCATTTTTCTCTTTTAACATCTGCCAGCCGGAAAGTTTGTATTTTGTTCCAACTTCCAGACCATCTAATGTGACTTTATCCACAATCGTTACATCTTTTCCGGCTTCGATTTCTTTCTTGCCGTTCTTGTCCGTAGCGGTCGTATGGATTTTGATGATACGTTCTGTGATAAGAACAGTCTGTCCATCATCGTTGATGTCTTTATGTTCGGCAACCTTGACAGGCTCTTTCGGATTGCTCATATCGTACAATTCCTCAAAGGTAACAAGGTTCTGACCACCAAGAGCTGAACCATCAAAACTGTAAGTAATCCTAACCGTCATTTTTTCGCTGTCAGCAGTAAAGGTATAATCACTGTCTACACGTTTCCCATCAATGAGAAGTTCCGCATTTTCTTCCTTTACCATCTGCCAGCCGGAAAGTTTATATTTTCTGCCTGTTTCCAATCCATCAAGTGTGACTTCGTCCACGATCTTGATGTCTTTTCCGGCAACAATCATCTTTTCGCCTGTTTTCTTGTCGGTAGCTGTGGTATGGATTGTGATTTCTTTTTCGTATTCATCGGTAAGCGTACCTAAATCAATGGTCACTTTATTTCTGGATACGACTATTTCAAAAGCTGGAATCAGCTTAAATCCGGCGTTGAAATCACACTTTAATTCCTCAATCACATAAGTATCATAAAGTAATGCACCTTTGCTGTCGTCTGGTTCAGAAGTTCCAAACCATACACCGTCCTCACTGGATTTTCCGGCATTAGTATTGACCTTATGGGAAGCCCAGCTTGAAGCAGTGGAGAACTGACCGTTGTTGTCAGTAACTACAATATGGGATTCTCCCGTTGTCTTGCTTGTAATTCTGAATGGAACACCTGCAAGACGTTTGTGTGTACCTGCACCGATTTTTACACCCTCAATATCGCCACGTTTAATCTGGTTGTAGACAGAGTGAGATTTGTCGGTCAAGTCCACGATTTTTCCATCTTCCGTGATAGAAAAGTCGATTGTTTTTGCACCGTCTGTCAAGTAACCCTCTGGTGCTTTGCTTTCTTCTAATCTGTAATTTCCGTAAGGGAGTAAGTCAGCAGAAGTAGAAACGATTCCGTCAATTCCTGTCTGAATTTTCTTGACAGTTTCATTCTTGCTGTATAATTTTCCCTCAACCAGTACAGGACTGTCATTTAAGGAAATGATATTAAATTCTGTGTACTGTAAGGTAGCACTTCCCTGTGCTTTGGTATCCTTTGTTTCAAGGTCACGTTTCTGGATTTTCACACCGCCACGGATAACCTTGTCGGATACGGAATACTGGTTGCTTCCAGAGAGTATGGCAAGTTCGCCATCTTCGGAAATCTGTGTAAGGTATGTTCCCTTAATCTGTTCGGAACTTCCGTCAGCCTGCATATATGCACCATCTAATAAGTAGCCGTTTGGTGCTTTTGTTTCTGTGACAGTGAGTGTACCAAGTGGCAGTACATTTTTACCGTCCTGTGTATAGAAGCTGTCGCCGGATACTTTGTAACTGTCGGCAAGTCTGGATACATAATGGATAGTTCCGTCACTGTCTTTTTCTGCAACGGTTTTAGTTGTCCATGTACGGGTAGCCTTTGCAGGAAGATTGTCTGCATTGTAGTAACCGTCATAATAGCTCCATGTGAACTCTGCACCCTCTAAAGAAGCAGTTCCCTGTGGAGTGGATTTTCCTGTTTCCATGTCAATTTTGAATAAATCAATCAAAGTCTCTGTGACCTTTGGAGTGTCAGCAACAGTTAATGTCGCTGTTTTTCCAACTTCCACATTTAAGGCATGGACAGTAGAATCCAGCTTGTAACCCTTTGGAGCAGAAAGCTCTTTGATGTAAACTGTTCCGGCTTTTACCTCAACTTCTTTGGTATCGCCGTTTCCATCGGCAGTAAGTGTGGCAAGCTGGCTGTTACAGCCCTTATCAGAATAGACACCAAATGTCGCACCCTCAAAGGAATAGTTGGCATTTCCATCTGTGACCGTGGGATTGGAAGAAGTCTTTTTGACCTTTGCATTTCCCACATTTAACTTCGCCCAGAACTGTCCGATGTCCTGTCCTTCGCCAGTATAAATGTAACCGCCACATTCATAACGTCCCTTGTTTGCTTTCACAAATGCTTTCGCACCAGCGTACACTTCATTCTGTACCGACTGTGAGATTTCATTATAGGAAGCTCTGACGTTGTCACACTGCCAGCCAAGCTGTTCACTCAATCTCTGCCAGACAACACACTGTTCCAACAAATACTTCTGGTTGTTATTCGGTCCGGTATGAGTAGCGGTATATTGCTTGACGTACTCTAAGGAAAGAGCAACGTCCGCAATCTGATCACTACTCATGCGTGTACTTGCGTCAGACCTTGTTTTATATCCATTCTTGAAATTGGTATTGATGTCCACGCAGTAGGCAGTTTCGCCCTCAACTTTCATGTGTCCCTCATGGAACGTAGATTTGATAGAACCATCATTCATAACGTGTTCAATGTAGCCGACACGTTCTGCTGATTCTGTCCAGTATTGATTGCCGGAAGCATGAACCGCCGTCACTGGTAATGCCGTAAGAATGGTTGCAAAAGCAAGCGTTCCTGTCAGCAATCGCTTTACTAGCTTATTCATATTTTCTCTTTCTCCTTTCGATTTTGGGTATGAAAAAAGACGCTCATTTCTGAACGTCCTTTAACTTAATTAAATTCAACCTAACGGGTATCTTGTTTCCATGTGATAAATGATTTTAAATACGATTGTAACAAATTATCAGTAATTCCCGAAAAAGTGGTTGGTTTGCTAACAGCCTGCTAACACTCTAAAGGATATAATTGAATATTAGAGTTTATTAACAGAGTCGTTGTGCAAGCCCCTTTTCCGCTTTTTGGGGCGTTAAACGTCCCTTACAGGATAATCGAACTACTGCATACTAACCGCCACAGGGAACTCCTAAGCGCTAGTTGGGGGTTCGATTCCCCCTGAGAACAGTTGTTTGAAGCAGTAATGATTAAGAAAATTCATTACTGCTTTTTCATTTTGGGGTGGAAAAATCTGTAAAATTGGTTTTCTTGTCTGAGAAATCAGACCTGAGAGATATAAAACGCTCAGATTAGATTTACGAAAAATCTAGTCTGGGCGTTTTTTTAGTCCAGGGAAAAGGAGGTCAAAAATGAATACATGTACTGTAGTCTGGGAAATATCTTAAGTCTGAGAAAATCTATGGTATTGTATTTGTTGAATAGGGGTAAATGGTGGTATAATCCTATTATTGATAGATAGTAATAATAGGTGATTTTTATGGAACGAGTGGTGAAGTTTTAATGACTAAGGATGAATGGTACAGGCAGTTATTTGAGCGGCTGGATAATTCCAGGTTCCGAAGCAATTTCCATCTGAAGCAGAAAGATATTGATTACATAAATGAAAAAGGGTTGGACACAATCAGACAACATGCAAAGGATTTTATTGCAAAGAGAGAAGCTCCGGCATATATAGCAAATGATGGCAAGCAGACACCAATGAAAGGTCATCCGGTATTTATCGCTCAGCATGCAACAGCTACATGCTGCAGGGAGTGCATCCGAAAGTGGCATAAAATGCAGCCGGGCAAGGAATTGAGTCAGGTGCAGCAGGATTATCTTGTAGATGTAATTATGACATGGATTCAAAAAGAAATCGAGGGGCAGGAACATAAAATATGAGTTTTGTCAATACATGCTGGATAATGACATTAATAATGGGATACATTATTATGCTTATAAGCTTGCTGTTGGGAGTAGTATTACTGTAATAGTGTTCATATAGAGGGTGTATTATGGGAAACGAATCAGGTGAATGGATTATGCATGGCATGAAGTGGGACAACCCGGATTGCATCCATTCTGTAGATGAAGCAATCAAGTATATAAATGAATTTGGCTTTTTACCATTATTTAAGAATGACATAGATGGGTTTTCACTCGAAGAAAGAACTGTTCCAGAGTACTGGTGGAGTGATAATCCGGAGATTGATCCATGGATGTGGCGGGCTATTATAGCAAGGCGGCATGATATCGTCTATGGAAAATTCTTTGATAAGAAGGCAGGATTTATATCAAAAAAGTGGCTTCCTGTATTTGCTAATTATCGCCGGGATGGATATGATTTTGATGCATTGTATGATGATGGAAAAGCGCCTAATAAGCATAAAAAGATAATGGTCAATTTTATGGAAGATAATGCTGATTCAGAGATTTATTCAAATGAATTGAAAAAACAAGCTGGATTTGGTAAGGATGGAGAAAAGGGATTTGATGGTGCAATAACGAATCTTATGATGCAGATCTATCTGTGCAACTGCAATTTTAAGAAGAGAGTGAATAAGAGAGGTATTGAATATGGATGGGATGTTGCAGTGTATTCATCTATTGAGCATATCTATGGATACGATTATGTGACTTCCTGTTATAAGGATAGTCCGCAGGATTCATGGAAGCAGATTGTAGATTATATGCATGAGATGCATCCGGAGGCAACAGATAAGCAGATAAGGAAGCTGTTAAAGTAATACAGGCATGCATAAGGAGGTGCCACAATGCCATTTAAGATTGTTCGCAACGATATAACAAAGGTAAAAGCAGATGCAATCGTAAATACTGCTAATCCAAATCCGATATGTGTAAGTGGCACGGACTTAGCAATATATGAGGCAGCAGGAAAGGAAAAGCTTCTCACAGAAAGAGCGAATATCGGCAAAATTGCAAGAGGTGATATTGCTGTCACTAGTGCATATAACCTAAAGGCAAAATATATTATTCATACAGTAGGTCCGGTATGGACGGATGGATTGCACCATGAATTTGAAATTCTGAAGCATTTTATGGAATCCCGGCTGTGTTGATTGCAGAGTGTAAAAGTCGGATTGATAAGGGACTGATGACGGATGTTCTTGATGAATTTGATCATGTACTTGGTAGCAGGAGCGTTTTTTGAAACAACGGAGGCGATTAAGATAAAATTTGGAATGAGAACACCGAGTATAAAGAAATCAATAAAGGCAAGGACGACAGGAAAAGGCCAAGCAAGCTGTTGAGAAAGCTTTAATTCCAGGGGACGGAAAGAAAGGTGCAGGCAATCGTGAAAGCAGCAGTATATATTGTATATGTACGGTAATTGTTGGATGAAGTGTCTACATGAAACGGATGTGTTTTACAAAATTGGGAGTTGAAGGAGAGATTTATGCAATGAAAGAGAAAATATCTACCAACAAAATATTGGCTTCGACATCACTTGTGTTTGGTATACTCTCGTTATTTTCATTTGTGCTTTACTTTTACAGCGCAAATCATGCGCCGTATACCTATATTGATGTTATATTTTTGGGACCTTTATTCTCGTTTATTGGAATCGTGATTTCTATTATCACACGAAAGAGTCGAAAAATATATCCTGCGCTATGGATATCAGGGATTATTAGTTGCATGCTTGGTTTTATAGTATGTATGCTTGTTTTTAGTATGTTGATAGGAGGTTTGATTTGTGGACTATATATGGATTGGAATTAGAACATTCACATATGTAATAATTTTTACTCTTATAAAAATTATCGTTCCTAAATTGTTAGGAAATGTAAAATATAAAAAGGATGAGATGGGAAGAACCTATTTCTCTAAGAAAAAGATTTCTTATTTTCTTTTCGTGATTGCAGTGTTTTTTACAGTGTTATTATCTTTTTTGAGTACTATTCCATCAAATGTTAGTGGGGAAGCAAAGATTTACTTAAATGTTGGTATAGTTATTTTTTGTTTATTATGGTATATTTTAAGCATAATGTTTGACGTCTGGTATATTCATTTGGAGCCAACTCAAATAATATATAGAAATTACTTGGGTGCAAAAAAAGAAATAAAAGCAAGTGATATTTATTATTTTGAAAGAAACTCAAAGGGCTCGTTAATTATAGTATGTTCTGATGAAACTAAAGTTTCTTTTGAACCGGAGTACGCAGATTGCGTTATGTTATGGATGAGCGAGCAAAGTATTAAAACAAAAAATGCAAGAAAAAAAGATAGATTTATTATTAGACCAGCAAAATATCAAAGGGTGCTAAGTGTTTTGTGCTTAGTAGTGTTTTGTGCTTTTTTGATTTTGGGAATATTTACATATAATGTAGTAGTAAGCCTTATATTTGGACTTTTGTTAATATTTGGCATCTGGAATTGCGGTTACCACTATTCAAAAAAATATACTATTGGTAATGGATATATTGAAGAGTCAAGTATATTAAAGAGAAAAAAATTGATTGCATATGTTGACATATCTGAAGCGGAGATTAAACAAGGGGATAACGTTACTTATATTTTACTGTTTGATAAAAGGTCAAAACGACCAATTATAAAAATAAACATGTATTATGAAAATGCATTTTTGATTAAAGAACTTGCTTATAAAATGAATTGGTTAAAGTAATTTCTGTAATCAACAAATTCATGCTTCACGGATTATGATATTGCACCTGCAATTAAAAATTGATAGGACGGTAAATAATAAGTCTGAATTACATGTGCTTCTCATTCTAGATTGATGTATGCTTCTCAACTGCACTTGAAAAGCAATTGATAAAGATCCAATGATGAGATGAGGACGCTAATCGAGAGCGAAGGCAGCGCAAGAACAAGCATAATGTTTAAAAAAGCAGAGCGAGAAATAAAAGTGAAGAATAGAAAAGGAAGGGAATGGATATGAACGAAGAATATGGGCTAACTCCTTATGAAACAAGGGAAATCCTGTTTTATAAAACCGATAATGGTGAAGTTCGGGTTGAAATCCTTTTATATCAGGAAAACTTGTGGCTGACGCAGGCAAAGATGGCAGAATTATTTGAAGTGCAAAAGGCGGCTATTTCAAAACATTTGAAAAATATTTTTACATCCGGCGAATTGCAGGAAGAAGCAGTTGTTTCCAAAATGGAAACAACTGCGGCAGACGGCAAGCGGTACAATACAAGCTATTACAATCTGGATGCCATTATTGCTGTCGGATACCGTGTTAATTCTAAAAAGGCTACGATGTTCCGCATTTGGGCAAATCGAGTATTAAAAGAATTTATTATTAAAGGCTATGTGATGGACGATGCACGACTGCGAGAACCAGAAAACCTTTTTGGTAAGGACTATTTTGAGGAACAGTTGGAGCGTATTCGTGATATTCGCTCCAGCGAGCGCCGTTTTTATCAAAAAATCACGGACATTTACTCCCAGTGCAGTGCTGACTATGATGTGAACAGTCCTGTTACAAAAGAGTTTTTTGCCACAGTACAGAATAAGCTTCATTACGCTGTCACTCATCATACGGCGGCTGAGATTGTTTATGGACGAGCCGATAGCACAAAACCAAACATGGGCTTGACAACTTGGAAAAATGCTCCGCAAGGGCGTATTCGCAAGTCGGATGTTTCAATCGCCAAAAACTACTTGAACGAAGAAGAAATGATAAATCTGAATGAGATCGTGACAATGTATCTGGACTATGCCGAAAGACAGGCACGGCGGGGAAATATCATGTATATGCAGGATTGGGTTAATCGTTTGGATGCGTTCCTCCAGTTCAACGAAGAAGATATTTTACATGACAAAGGCAAAGTGACCGCTGCCATCGCAAAGGCGTTTGCAGAAAGTGAATTTGAAAAATTCCGTGTTTTGCAGGACAGAACATATCAGAGTGATTTCGACCGTCTTGTGGCAAATATCGAAGAAAACAGCAAACAAACAAAATAAATCAGGAAACGATGTTTTCATAAAATTCAGCTCCTTTTGTATTGATTTCCAGCGGTTATAAGGCTTTTTGAGTCCTTTCTTACAACTGCTTTTCAATTCACCACAAATGAGCCGCAGTCATATGTATTAGGTGGCAGAAACTACCCTTTGGATTTATCATCGGTGTTTGGAAAAAGTCCAGCATCCGGAAACGCGGAAACTGCTATCCGGCAAAAATTTACGGCTATGTACAAAATACTTCCTATTTAATAAATGGCCGCTACCCACTCAATACCGTTGTCCATTATTTTGATAACTATCATATAGAAAGAGAAGCGATTCTTCCAACCAGTTTCTGTCATGGGTCTTCGCAATATCCTTTGGGCATGACCATAGATATTTTTGAATATCAGGGAAAATATGAATATGATCCAAGCTCGGTACGTTATGAAATTCTTCCGGGCGAACAGGAATTGATGGATAATAAGCCAGTAGAACCTTCAAAGCTGCACATGATCTCAGTTGTCTGCCAGAATTGTGATGCAAGCTACAAAAAGGCGGACGGTTATGCAGAGAAATGTCCTTATTGTAGAAGTTATCAGAATACATAAAAGAGATGTGGCATAAATAGCAAGAACAACAAAAAGAGGACTATAGTTGATATGCTATAGTCCTTGATTTAACTTATTTGTTTAATTTCCCATCTGTCATGTATGGAACCGTGACATCGGCAAACTGCATCTGATTGTAAAAAGCTATAGAATACACTTCATAATGAAGATGTGATTTGTATATACAGGAGTATTGTTATAGTAATACATATGTATATCAAAATGTTAAAAGAATGAATATGGGTATTGAAATAATGGTAAATAATCTGCTAATTTTGATGTGACTATCGTGTATGAGGGAAACAGCGAAGGTAAGAGAAGATAAAGCCAGATAGTTTTGAGGACGTGGGAGAGATTCCGCGTCCTTTTTTGTAGTTTTATTGCAATAAAGAACAAAGATTCGATGCGCGAGGGCAGACTTTGGGACTCGTAAAATGCTAAGCTATAGCCATCATAAGAAAAAAGAAGAAACAAGCTTTTAATTTACGAAAAACAGGAGGATAGGACAAAATGGAAAAATTTATTTACTGGATAAAAAGGACACTGCATCATTCAAAGCACTGCAACAGCTTATGTATGCTGTGCAAGTATTATGATGAATGTAAAATCGACGGACCGGTATAATATCAGGAGGACACGACAATGAAAGAAATGTATTTTACAATAGCAGGATATAACCATTATTACGGAAGTGACTTCATGGAAAAAGGCATGAAGGTCAAGCTGGTCAAGGAGCCGGACAATGAGTATGACAACGAAGCAATACAGGTAAAGATTAAAGGACTTGGCAAGGTAGGCTACGTAGCCAACAGCCCATACACCGTGAAGGGTGAGTCAATGAGTGCAGGCAGACTGTATGACAAAATCGGTGGTAAGGCAAAAGGAAAGATTGTGTTTGTGACAGACGGCGGAGTGATTTGCAAAGTAATCAGAGATGGTAAGGATAAGACGGTGATGATAGAGGAAGACAAAGTAAATGATGAAGATCAGTTAGGTTTTAAAATATAGTTTTTTTCAATGCTTAATGGTATAATAAACTCATGATGAACAAAAACAAAACCTTGGAGTATTACAACAAAAATGCAGATAATTTTGCAAAAACAACGATAGATGTAAACTTTTACGAGACACAGAAGTATTTTCAAGAACTGTTGCCTGAGCACGGATATATATTGGATTTTGGCTGTGGTTCAGGAAGAGATACAAAATATTTTTTGGAACAGGGCTTTTATGTAGATGCCACAGACGGCTCAGAGGAAATGTGTCATATCGCAAGCAATTACACAGGAATACAAGTCAGAAGGCTGCTATTTGAAGAACTTGACGAGAACAAAAGATATGATGGCATATGGGCCTGCTCGTCAATACTTCATCTTCCTAAGAATGAACTTAAAGCCGTGTTTATGAAAATGTTTAAAGCGTTAAAGGAAGACGGCATAATCTACACATCCTTTAAGTATGGTGATTTTGAAGGAGAAAGAAATGGCCGCTATTTCACAGATTTCACGGAAAAGACATTTGAAGAGTTTGTTGATGAAATAGATAATCTGCAACTGAAGGAAGAGTGGATTACAGGCGATGTAAGACTGGGGCGGGGAGAAGAAAAATGGCTGAACGTAATACTGCAGAAGAATTAGATGATGTATATGAAATAAAATATTCGACAGATGCAATGACCGGAGGCGCTGATAAGAGAATGTATCTGTACTATCAGCTTGCAGACAGTATAAAAAAGGCTGACAGTGTGGATATTATTGTTTCGTTCCTGATGGAATCAGGCGTGAAAATGCTGCTTGGTGAGCTTGATAATGCACTAAAACGTGGTGCAAAAATCAGGATTCTGACAGGAAACTATCTTGGCATTACGCAGCCATCAGCACTGTATCTCATAAAACATAAGCTTGGTGAACAGGTCGATCTGCGCTTTTATAATGAGAAAAACCGTTCATTTCATCCAAAATCATATATGTTTCATTATAAGGATTACAGTGAGCTATACATTGGTTCCTCTAATATTTCAAGAAGTGCACTGACATCCGGTATCGAGTGGAATTACAGATTCAGCAATAAAACAGATCCGATTAATTATGAGAAGTTTTACAATACTTTTGTAGACTTATTCGAAAATCATTCCATAGTAATAGACGATGAAGAACTGAAAAAATATTCAAAGAACTGGCACCGTCCGGCAGTATCAAAGGACTTGGACAGATACGATTTGCAGGATGATAAAGAGATATCAAATCAGATACCGCTATTTGAGCCGAGAGGCGCGCAGATAGAGGCTTTGTGTGCGCTTGAAAATACGAGAGCAGAGGGCGCAAGGAGAGCTCTGGTTCAGGCTGCAACCGGTGTAGGAAAAACATATCTTGCGGCGTTTGATTCAAAAAATTATGAGAGAGTTTTGTTTGTTGCACACCGCGAGGAAATATTAAAGCAGGCGGCAGAATCATTTAAAAATGTACGTGATTCAGATGATTACGGATTCTTTAACGGAGATAGTAAATGCACTGAAAAGTCGGTGATTTTTGCGTCAGTTGCGACTTTTGGCAGAGTGGAATATCTGAATGAAAATTACTTTGCACCGGATTATTTTACATATGTTGTGATTGATGAATTTCACCATGCTGTTAATGAACAGTATCAGAGAATTGTTGATTATTTTAAGCCAAAATTTCTCCTGGGACTCACCGCGACTCCGGAGAGAATGGACGGAAAAAATATCTATGTCAAAGGTGTATAAAATGCCGGTGCTTATGGCTTTTTATAATCATGGAAATATCCTGATGGAGGTGTCGGAAGAGCAGCTGCTTTCAAGCTGGAAGGAGTTCTTTTCAACCGGAACCAACTGGAAAGATCTCGATAAAAATATGACTATTCAAAAATACAATTCCATATCGGATAAGGAACATTTAAAGAAGATTCTATCGATGCCGGTGCATTTTCTTTTGGAGTCGGGAAAGGGATTTTTTGTGAAGAAAGATGGTGCGGCAATCGGGCTTAGAGAAGAGCTGAGACCGCTAATTGATAATCCGGTGATGGTTTGTCAGATGAAGGATGTGATTGATTATAGGGCTATGGACTATTATCAGAGGAGATATAGGAAGTCACAGGAAGATGGAGAATTATAATGTAAACTTATGAAGCAGTTAGGGGGATGAAATCATATGGCTCAAAGAACAGTGGCATTATGTGATGGAAAATTTATAGGAATTGAATCAATTTATACCGTCATAGATGGTAAACAAATTAATATTCCGGACAAACTTGAACAGCTTCGAGCAAAAAGCCGTAATAATGAGTTGTTCTGTCCTTGTGGCTGTGGAGCAAATCTTGTACTGGTGGCAGGTGAACGAAATTTAAGAGAACAGCATTTTAGAATAAAAGAGGGCTTTGATGGTATATGTCAGATGCCCGTTGAAGGAATTAATTCAATTGATTCAAAGATTGCTCTAAAATGTTGGCTGGAGGATAAACTGCATACAGATGATATTGAAAGCAGGGTTCCTATAAGAACTGTATCTGAGTCTGAAAGAAAATATGAATTTACATTTATGTCAGCGAAAAAGAAGGTAGCTTTATCTTTTTGCAATGAATACCGTAATTTATCTGATGATAAATTTACTATTCTTGAACAGCATAGCAATGGTAATTCAATTATTTATGTTGCGTCAGGGGATAAATCCGAAACAAATGGACAGTACCCGGAAGGGTTAATGAAAATTCAGAAGAGACAGGGCTATTGCCTGCTTTTAAATGTAGATGGAGCTGATTATTCAAAGGCTGAGTTGACAGTTGTATATTATGAAAAAAATGCTGATGGAGTATGGGAAAAAGTCAATATAGCAAGAGATAAATTAAGTAAATTTGACATATCAGATTCATCACAGATAATGTATCATAATCATTCGCTGTCTGATATGTTAAAGGAAAAACAACTGGAGTTTAATAAGCATAAGCAGGCAATTATTTATCAGCGTGAGTTGGATAAGATACATGCTGAAGAAGCCTGGAGAGCTGACGAGGAACGAAGAAAACAGGCTAGAATAAAAGCTGAAAAAGATAGAAAGGCAGAACTTGAGCGTAGAGAAAAAGAAAGAATAGAGCAGGAAAAAATTGCTGCTGAGAAAAAAGAACAAGCCCGAATGGAACAAGAAAGAGTTGAGGTTGAAAAAAGACAGAAGAGACAGGAATTCCTAAAAGTCATAAATAGTGGTGATTGTCCGGAAGATAGGGTTTTAACTGATGAAGGAGGACGCAGATGGGTACAGTGCGAGTTCTGTGGAAAATTTGCTCCGGCAAGTGCATTTGCTTCATATGGTGGTTTCGGAAAATTAAATAAAGGAAAGTGCTATGAATGCTCAAGAAATCCGAATATAAATACAGAAGTAAATGTCTCAGAGGAAAAAGCAAGACAAAAGCAAAGATATGATCCTAATATATGTCCTGAATGTGGTGGACGTTTGCGATTAATACAAGGTCCTTTTGGTAAATTTGTTGGATGCGAGAATTATCTTACGTGTAAATTTAAAAGAAGAGTAAGAAAAAAATAGGAACGTTAGAGTTCGAACTGTGCGTATTGTTTTGTTATAGAGGGAAAATTAAATGGCTGATTCGAATGTACAACTTGAAGAAGTATATAAAAGGGTACCATTTTTCCCAACTAATTGGAACACTCTATAACAGAGAGATAACTTTAAATTTGTGATATAATAATTGACATTACAGAGAGAAAAAGAGGAAAAAATGAAATTAATTACTTTGACATGTCCAAAATGTGGAGCTCAAATGGAAGTTAATCCTGAGCTCGAAGCAATAATATGTAATTACTGTGGAAATAAAATGTTGATAGATAGAGAAGTTGTTGAACAAAAAATTACTGGTGGCTTTGAATTTGGATATCAACAGGAACAAGGAAGATTAAAAGCTCAGCAGGAGGAACAACAAAAAAGAATCCGTGAAGAAGAAAAAGAAGCAAGAAAGAATGAAATTCTATATCAGAGGAAAAAAAGAGAGGAGATTATTCTCTCATATGGTAAAGATATTCGCAATATAAGTATTGGTCTAATGATTATTGCTATATTAATATCTGTTATTTTATTTGGGAAACTTGATGGCACGATAGATAAAGCAATGGGAGTAGTTTCAGGACTTGTTCATGTAGTAATTTCATTGGCAGTTATTGTTCTTATAAACAAAATAAGTCTGGAACGGTTGCTGTTTATAACTGTATTTGGAATTGTTGATCTGATATTTAGTATATTTGCAGTAATGAGTTTTGGATGGTGTTTTGTATATACTGTTGTAGATATTGTAATTATATTTCACGCAATCAAAGCATATAGGGTTTTAAGACGCAGAATGGATATGGAGTAGATAAATATTTTATTGTTTACATTATTCATGAAAAAATGACCATATAAATAATAAGGCATAGAATATAGTTGATGAGACAGGTGCTAAGTATATTGAGTTTGAGCGGTGTAATGAAGATAATGATATCGAAGGTGTAGTTAAAAAGCTGGAGTCAGAGAAGTATGAGGTAAGATATGCTACAGCACTGATAGAACTTGATGGAGGACAGAAGCTTGTAAGATTTTATGATCCGTCCGGCAATCTGATAGAGATTCGTACACCATGGGATAAATTTGGGAATAGAGAGTGATTAGGATATGATAAGGACAGTAAAAGGCGATATTACAAAAATTAGAGATGTGCAGGCAATTGTAAATGCAGCAAATAACTCACTTCTTGGTGGAGGCGGTGTAGATGGTGCTATTCACAGAGCAGCAGGACCGGAACTTCTGGCGGAGTGCAGGACACTTCACGGATGTGAAACAGGAGAAGCAAAGATAACAAAAGCCTATAATTTACCATGTGATTATGTTATTCATACTGTAGGACCGATATGGAATGGAGGAAGGAATAGAGAAGAGGAGCTTCTTGCTAACTGCTATTTTAATTCCATGAAGCTGGCAATGGATAATGGAATAAGGTCTATTGCATTTCCTTCCATATCAACGGGAGCTTATGGTTTTCCGGTTGAGTTGGCAGCAAATATTGCAGTACATACAGTAAACAGGTTCTTGCAGGATAATCTGAACAGCTTCGATTTGGTGGAATGGGTGCTGTTTGATACTCATACTGAATCGGTGTACGAAGCTGCGGAAAAATCATACATGGAAGATGAAAGTGATGATTTTGATTTTTGATTAAAGTTTTGATTGAGTATTTTGGAACAAAGATTCGAATTGCGAGGGCAGACTTTGGGACTCGTAAAATCATATACTAAAGACAATCAAAGAGCTGATATCATTTGCAACTAATAAGGGAGTGTGTGATTATGAGAAATAACAAGAATTCTATCGTAGAAAACGTAATTTTGTTTCTGGTAGCTATTGGAGTATTTGCTATAATAGGTGGATTAGCAGGATGGATACGGTGGAGATGAAAGCTTTCCACATGATGGAAAACAGGGAAGATGTGGCTGTGGCGAGGGCTACAGCTGGGATGATAATGATGGCAAATTCAAAAGAAGGTGGTCAGAGTGAGACTATTTAAGAAAAAGACAGTTGCAAAGGTATATGATAAAGAAAATAAGAAACCGGTAATCAAAGCGAGCATATGTAATGGTGAGCAGGTTGCAGGCTTTAAGAACATTCATACAGGTAAGATAGAAGAAGTTATGCTGATTAAGAATCAGGCAGACCTTGATGCATTCAAGAAAATGTATGGAATAGATGGAGAGATAGAGAAGGAATATTAAACGAGGTATTTGAAGTTATGTTATCTTTTACTCCTGTAAGCATATAAGGATTATATTTACTTTTACACTTAAATATAATAAAATTTAAGCACAAAAGTAAATATCAAGGATAAGGAGGCCAACTATGTCAACATCAGATATTTTGGAATCGCTAATTGAAAAAGACAATGGGTATTTGATTACATCGAAGGCCGTTGAATCAGGTGTATCAAAGCCATCTGTCTCAAAATACGTCAGAGAGCATGATATGGAAAAAGTGGCACATGGCATTTATATCTTAGATAATGTGTGGCCAGATGAGTTGTTTGTACTTCAGCAACGAAATAAGAATATTATTTATTCGGGCGAGACCGCCCTTTATTTGCATGGTCTTATCGACAGAGAATACAGTCATATTTGTTTCACTGTTCCTACCGGATATAATGCTACACATATCAAAAAGAAAAACAAAGAAGTTCATTATGCAAACCCAGAGATTCTTGATATGGGGACCTGTGAAATCCCGTCAAGCAGCGGTAATTTGGTTAAAGTATATGACAAGGAAAGATGTATTTGTGATTTGATTAAAGATCGAAAGAAATATGAAATTCAGTTATATCAGACAGCAATCAAGGAATATATGTCCTCGAAGGAAAAGAATCTATCAAGATTGATTGAGTATGCGGTTAAACTTGGAGTAAGGGATGAAGTGATGATGTATGTGGAGATAATGGTATGATTCATACAGCGAAACAACTTAAAGACAAAGTAAAAAACATGTCTGGCGGGAATAGTGAAGTTTTGTCGTATAATCTTGAAACTCTTCTTGCGGAAAAGATGCAGACGATTTTGGCAAGAGGACTTGCGAATACCAGAATGAGGGATTTTTATGATGTATATGAGATTATGAATTCAAAGGCTGATCAGATAAGCTTTGATGTTTTGAAAAAGGCATTTGCGGCTACTTGCATGAAGCGTGAAACTTCTTTTGGTGAGGAGAAAGTGAGAGAAACCTTAGACAAGATTAAAGATGATTCTGGACTCGAAGAAATGTGGAATCGTTTTAAGCGTGTAAACTATTTTGTTGATGATCTTACGTGGGGAGAAGTATCGGAAACAATAGTAGAAGAAATACCTATTGTCTTAGAGGATTTTTTATTGAAGAATTTTAATATTTAAGAGTTTGTTTTATAGGCAATGTTAGCAGATATGAGCTGATTTACAAATATTACTGCAAATATTGCTCAAGGCAGCATGCAAGGGAGATGGAAAAATCAGAGTGATTTTTTTCGTAGGAAGATTAATATCGCTTATTTTTATATTTTATTTGCAAAGTCATATTCTCTCAGCAAAGTTTATGGATTTGAGAGAGATAAAACGTATAAAAGGTGGATCGCTATTGACGAAAATATAGTAAAAGTGTATACTGATTTTATAACATGCTTTGTATTTTTGGGTAAAATATACAAAAGTGATCAGTTCCAAGGAAGGGAGAATAAAAATATGAAGAATATGAAGGTAAGAACCAAGCTAAATCTGATACTGGTTCTGGTTATTTTACTTGTGGCTCTTGGGAGTGTTGTTTCCTTCAAGGATTTGGAAGATGTGAAAGATAAAGCATTGGAGACAATGGATGCATCATCCCGTCAGAGTTATGATGATTCAATTAAAGAGCAGGTGGGCGTGGTTATTTCCCTGTTGTCGGAGATTAATGACGCATATAAAGCGGGAACTTATACGCTGGATGAAGCCAAGAAAATTGCAGCGGATGAGGTTCGGCAGATGCGTTACGGAGAGACAGGTTACTTTTGGATTGATCAGTCAGATGGAACAAATGTAGTTCTGCTTGGCAGCGATACCGAGGGAACGAACCGTATGGAGACAGAGGATGCAAAAGGATACAAGATGGTGAAAGAAATCATACGTGTAGCAGTGGAAGATGGTGGAGGATACACAGATTATGTATTTCCTAAAGAAGGAGAGACTAAACCTTCACCGAAGCGTTCCTACAGTGAGTATTTTGAACCATTTGACTGGGTGGTCGGTACAGGAAATTATACCGATTATATTGATACTGCTATTGAAAAGCAGGACAAGGTATTTTCCAGCTATGCAATGAAAAAGGCAATCACACTGATTGGGGCATGTGTTGCAATGCTTGTGGTTGTTGCAGTGCTTGTTTTCATGATCGCACAGGATATTACAAAGTCACTAAAGAAAGTTGTAGCAGAGATTGAAGTGATTGCAGGTGGTAATTTTGCGCATAGAATGCAGGACAATATGATGAAACGGAAAGATGATTTCGGACAGCTGGCAGGAACACTTGAGACAATGAGGGAATCAATATGCGGATTGCTTTCCCAGGTAAAGATAGAGGCAGCAAATATTGATACAGTTGTGGAAGCGATGGATAGCAGTATATCAAATCTGAATGGGGAAATTGAGGATGTGTCTGCGACAACCGAGCAGCTTGCTGCAAGTACTGAAGAAACTGCCGCATCGACAGAACAGATCAACAGTATGACTCAGCAGATTGATGGTGCAGCGAAAGAGATTGCGATACGTGCACAGGATGGGGCTACGGAAGCAGAAGAAATTCATAAGAGGGCAGCACAGACGAAGGAAGCAACGGTGGAGAATCGACAGAAAGTTCAGACGATGCTCGGAGAAATCAGGGGAAGGCTGGAGCAGGCACTTGAAGAGGCAAAGGTTGTGGAACAGATCGGCGTGCTTGCTGATTCTATCCTTGCGATTACAGGACAGACTAATCTGCTTGCACTGAATGCATCCATTGAGGCAGCACGTGCTGGCGAGGCCGGAAAGGGATTTGCAGTTGTTGCAGAGGAAATCCGGGTATTGGCAGAGCAGTCTAAAGATGCCGTGGCAAATATTCAGGCCGTGACGGAAAATGTGGATAATGCAGTAGCAAATCTTGCAAATGACTCTAATCGTCTGTTGGATTTTGTAGATACAGATATTGTGAAGAGTTTTGACAATTTTGAGAAAATGGCAGATGATTATAATATGGATGCATCTAAAATTAATGATCTGGTATCGGATTTTAGTGCAACCTCAGAAGAATTGGTAGCATCAATTTCCAATATTACAGAGGCGATTGAAGGAATTACCTCCGCGTCAAATGACAGTGCTGCAGGTACAACAAATATTGCGCAAAAAACCGTTTCTATTGCAGGCGAATCGGCAGAAGTCATGAAAGGTGTTAAGACAGCAGAGGCTTCGGCAGGAGAACTCCGCAAGAATGTAAGCAACTTTGTAATTGAAGAATAAGAAATATATTTACAAGAGGAATTCGTATCAGGTTCACTTGCATGCAAGCATGCATCGATGATACCTTTTGCCCCTTTAATCATATTATTACACGAAAAAGATATAGGTTCGCCTGTATCTTTTTTTGTGTAATGTATATTAAGATGCTATTAAACAGTATTAGGATAGTAAAAATTTCATATTTTAGGAAAGCTTATTGGAAAGAAAAGCAGGTTTGTCATTTTCAAATTTTTCATGGCAATCTAAAAAAATATCTGCCAAAGAAAGCTGTTTATATGGTATCATAAGTATCAGGATACAGATAGATGAAAGGCTAAATATGAAAAATGAAATTTTATTAATTAATGTACTTATTGAGACATATATGGTGGAAATATACCTGGACAGAAGGGAGTAAATAATGGTAAAGAAGATAATGCGTGATCCACTGTTTCTTGCACAGAAATCAGTGGATGCTACAGAAGATGATAAACAGGTGGTTACGGATTTACTTGACACATTGAAAGCAAATCTTGACCATTGTGTTGGAATGGCAGCTAACATGATTGGCGTGAAAAAGAATATCATAGTGGTTGCGGCCGGACCATTCCAGTTTGCCATGATTAATCCGGTGATTACCGGAAAATCAGGAGCTTTTCAGACGGAGGAAGGCTGTCTTTCGCTGGAGGGTGTGAGACCATGCACAAGATATAAAGAGATTGAAGTGGATTATCTAGACCAGAATTTCAAAAAGAAACATGGCAAATACACAGGCTGGACAGCACAGATAATTCAGCATGATGAATGCGATATAATAGGGACAAGTTAGAAGAAAACCTTGAAAACAAGGGGTTCACGCTGATTTAGTCCCTATTTTTTATACCATTTAATCGGTAGATAAGGCAGCGCTGTTATTTAAAATCCGAAATTTATGAGAATACATAGTTGCTTCAGAATATAAATTCTGAATGTAATTTGTGTACCCAAGAGAGGTGAAAATTGAATAGTAATAATTTTAGGTAGGACTAAATTAGCTTTGCACTGAAAAGTGTATCCGGCTGTTTGTCCTGCCTTTTTTATTGGAAAGGAGCAGGAAATGGCAGAAAGGAAGCTGATTTGGTCCGAATGTAAGTCATCTCACAAAAAGAGAGGTGGCTGGATATGAAAGTATTTATAGTAGTAGCAGTAATTATTGTAACAATCTGTTTGGCATGCCTTATGAAAGCTAAAGCAGAGGGTGATCGCATATATGATGAACTTGCTTATAAACATTTCAGCAGCAAAGAAGAGAGAAAAGGCGAACAGACCGAAAGGTATGGGTAGATGTATGAAAAGAATATGCAGATTATGGAGGAAGAAGAAAATGAATAACAAGTTAGAAGTAATCGGTATTGATCATGGCTGGTCAATGATGAAAACAATCTCTCAGGTATTTGTCACAGGTGTTAAGAGCATAGTCGATAAGGCAAAAGAAAAGGGAAGATCTGCATTATACAGGTTGTCTGAGTTCTTAGGAATTAAGAAAAGACTTCTTGATATCAGAGAGAATGTAAGAGGTGCAATCAAGACAACGGATAAGGATATAGTAAAGACAGAACTTCTTGCAAAAGGATTTCGTGAAGCCGGTCAGACAGTAACCAATGCATTTCGTACTTTTGCTGACAAGCCAGAGGTGGATTATTCACAGAAAGAGCAGAAACATCCCATTACAAAGGCGGTGCTTGCCCCTATGAAAGCAGTGAAAAAGATGCTTGTATTAATGGAGATTCATTTGGACGCATCCATAGATAAGCTGGATAATCTGGCGATGGATGTGCAGCTTGATAAGGAAAAGCATATGGAGAATGCGAAAGCGCAGAAACAGACAGAGCCGGAGAGGGCAGAAGCTGAGCGAGTAGAAGCAGAGGTTGTATATGCACCAATGGTCGCTGAGCCACAGGAGTATCAGTATAATGCAGATGCATTTGAGGCTAGAGGTGTGGATGAGGTGAAGCAGGAAGCGGCACATAAGGAAGCACCGAAGGTAAGAGACGATAAAGCCAGATAAATGCGAGGACGTGGGAGAGATCCTGCGTCCTTTTTTAATGCGGATATGTTGCAATACTAAACATTAATTCGATATACAAGGGATGATTATTGGACAGTATAAAGTACTATAAGGATCATAAATGATCATAAATGATAGAATCTGCTCTGGCATTTTCAATGAGATCAAGGTTTGGATACTCTTTGACAATGGATACAAGATTCTGCTTTGTATACCAGCTGTCACAAAGTATGATAACATTTTTTTGTGATGAAAATTCAGGCATGACATGACGTACCATGGATGCAGCAAGCTCAAGCTTTGATTCTTTTTTCTGCCACATGCGGTATCCTAACGGCACCGCAAGATATGATATTTTATCACGATTCCACACGGGCACACATAACATCAGACTTACAAAACAGTGTCCATTAAGATAATTACAGCCATTATGCGTTGCATGATCAAACAGCTTTGATACATTTTCAAATTTTGTACCAAATTTGGAGATTATTGTATCATCAATGCAAAGAAACACCGGCTGTGATTTAAGCTGTTCCGGAATAAGGTGCAGTGCCATTTTGGCAGTTACATTCATAAATCTTGAATAATCAGCTTTGGCATAAGAGCAGGCATGATAAAAAGTATTCAGGGATTTTTCTGTTATCACGGCAAGAAAATGCTGGTACAGGAATCTGATTGAATGAGCTGACTCCAATGCGAGTATTTAAAGTACTAGTAAAAATAATGTTTCTGCCGTAGGAACAGAAAAAGTTGTAAGTGGTGTATATAAAGTGAGTTAATTATTATTAAAAGTATATTTGACCTGTCTCTTATACACATCTCCGAGCCCACGAGACGGACTCCTATCTCGT
>ENA-OZED01000117-OZED01000117.1-human-gut-metagenome-genome-assembly--contig:-NODE-117-length-43131-cov-6.573080_pt1 | contig 43131 bp, 35 predicted proteins | sample MGYA00245066_ERZ653605 | MGnify/ENA primary metagenome ERZ653605 (study PRJEB26926, sample SAMN06165079) | human gut metagenome | biome: ENVO:00009003; feature: ENVO:2100002; material: ENVO:00002003...
TCGTCGGCAGCGTCAGATGTGTATAAGAGACAGGATAACCAACCACTTTCTGTGCCTGTGTTCAAAATGAACACGACCACATCTTGTGGATGGTTTCAAACCAATCCACAAAGACGGTGGGATTTACAGGAAAAATACCACTGTATGTGAAATTCGTCAAGAGGGTTTTGGAAAATCCCTATTCTCACACTCATCCACCCTATCATGTGGGAAACCACGGACATGATCTTGTGATCATGAGTTCTCCCAAAATGCTGACCCCAAATGAATACGATGTGTTTTTCAGCTTTCTGGAAAACACGGTGATGAAAAACGCATACTGACAGTAAAACCGCTCCGAGCGTTCTGCCCGGAGCGGTTTTGCGTCAGCAGTATTTATGCAGAACGGTCATAGACGGAGGGAGAAGTCATGCGTCCTTGCACAGCTTGGTCAATTCTTCGATGGCGGCATCCTCGTCCGGGCCATCGGCGGCGATGGTCACGGTCTCGCCGCACTTCACGGCCAGACCCATTACGGCAAAGATCTTCTTCATGTCGGCGACTTTGCCGTTCTTAGTCATGGTGACTTTGCTCTCAAAGCCTTTGGCAGCTTTGCTCAGGATACCGGCGGGACGGGCGTGTAGACCTTCTTTGTCCTGAATGGTGATATCGATGCTCTTCATAAAAATCTCTCCTTTTTGGAATCGTTATTGTAAGTGCTCCAGCACATAGTTCATATCGGAAGTGGTCTTGAGCTGTTCCAGCGCATCCTCGTCTTCAAGGATCTCGCAGACATTGCCCAGCAGGTCAAGATGGTCGTTGCCGACACCGGCAATGCCGAACACGAGGTAGGCTTTTTCATCGCCGAAGTCCACGCCCTGCGGATATTGCAGCAGGACAACGCCGGACTTTTTAACGGTGCCCTTCTTCTGGCTGGTGCCGTGGGGAATGGCTACGCCCATGCCCATGTAGGTGCTCACCAGCTTTTCGCGCTCCACCATGGCATCGGCGTAACTGTCATCCACATAGCCGCGCTTTGCCAGCAGCGCACCGGCGGCACGGATGGCCTCCTCCTTGGTGACGGAGGGCAGACCCAGCTGGATGTCCTCCGCTTGGATCTTCATCACGGAATCGTTGGCTTTGGAAGCCTCGGTCACGGCAGCCGCCAGAGGGGCTACGGCTGCATTGCGCAGGTCGGATACGATCTCCTCATTGGCGGCAGCTTCGGCCTTGGCATCCAGTGCCGGGGTAGTGGAGGTCAGTGCATTGTACAATGCGTCCAGATGCGGATCTGCAAGGAAGTTATCCAATGTAACAAGCTGTGCCTGCGGGGCGCACTTGGCGGCACGGTCAGCCAGAACGCGCTGGCAGACCACCACGTCCGCGTCGGCGGGGATGGTATCCACGCTGGAGTTGGTCACGGTCAAGTCGGGGCGCTCCGCCTTAATGCGGTTGTGGAACTTGGTAGCACCCATGGCGCTGGAACCCATACCGGCATCGCAGGCAAAGACGATCTTGCGGATCTGACCGACATTTACGGCAGTAGGCTCAGGAATCTCGCCCTTAGCCTGTGCCTTCATCTCCTTCATTTCGTTCTGGGCATCGGTCAGGCTCTTGGTGTGACCGGAGGTCGCTTTCAGAATGACCGAGGACAGGATAAAGGAGACTGCACCGGCGATGACAACGCCCAGCAGAACGGTGAGAATGGAATCCCGGGGAGCCATTGCCATGTAGGCGATGATGGAACCGGGAGAAGCAGGACCGGACAGACCTGCACCGGTCATAGAGTAGAACAGGATGGCGCAGAAGTTGCCCACGATGGGGGCGATGATGATCACGGGATTCATCAGGATGTAGGGGAAGTAGATCTCGTGGATGCCGCCCAGCAGGTGGATGATCACAGCACCGGGAGCGGACTGGCGGGTGGTGTCGTCCTTGCAGAAGAAGCAGTAGGCCAGCAGGACACCAAGACCGGGACCGGGGTTGGCTTCCAGCATATACATGATGGAACGACCGGTCTCAGCAGCCTGACTTGCACCGATGGGGCTGAAGATGCCGTGGTTGATGGCGTTGTTCAGGAACAATACCTTGGCAGGCTCAATAAAGATGGACACCAGCGGCAGCAGGCTGTGCGCCACAAGGAAGTCCACACCGGCGGTCAGCACGGTGAGGATGGCAGTCATGAACGGGCCGATGACGTAATAGCCAAGGATGGCCAGCAGCATACCCAGAATGCCGATGGAGAAGTTGTTGATCAGCATCTCGAAACCGGCGGGGATATGGCCTTCCACCTTCTTATCGAACTGCTTGATGACCCAGCCGGCCAGAGGGCCCATGACCATGGCGCCCATCAGCATGGTGTAGTCCGAGCCGCAGATGCAGCCCACCACGGCGGCGCTGGCTGAAAGCATCGGGGTCAGCCGCCGCACCGTGCTGCGGGAGCTGCCCGCTGTGGAGCAGTGGATGCAGGCTGCCGGGGCGCATTTTGTGCGGAATCCCGGCAAGGGTCTGCTGCTGGATGAAGCGCCGGAGCGGCGAGACGCACTGCGCACCCAGCTGAACAGCGGCGACAGGAAAGAACTTTCCCGCGCAGAGCGGCTGAGCAGCTTTTGACAAGGCTGCTCAGCGAGCAGGAGCCCTGCAAAACAGCGGTACTGGCACGGGCGCTTGACGTTTCGGAAAGCACGCTGTCTGCAGACTTGGATGAACTTGAGACCAAGCTACACCCCTACCGGGTGGAGATGTTCCGCCGCCCCGGCGTGGGGGTCTGGCTGCAGGGGGATGCTTCTTCCTACCGGAGGGTGGTGTCTGCCCTGCTGCGCAGCAGTATGCCGGAAAAGGAACTGGCAGAGGTGCTCTGCGGACGGATGCCGGAAAACGAGATCTTCTCGACCCTGCTGGATACAAAAACGGCCGAAAAGGTCTGGGCGGCTTTGCAGCAGTTTGAACAGGAAGAACAGCTCCATCTGCCGGATGCAGGTTTTCTGGCGCTGGCGATCCATTGCACCCTGACCATTCAGCAGCTGCGGCAGGGCGGCGACAAGGGCAGCGCCCCCAGAGGGCTGCGCCCGGCGGGCAATCATGCTGCCCGGCTGGTGGCGGCGCTGAACCGCGCCTTCGGGCTGACCCTGCCGCCTGAGGAAGCGCAGTATCTGGAACTGTATCTCGCTGCTTATCTGGGTGCGGAGGATCCTTGGGGCAGTGCGCAGGAGATGGAACTGCGGAATCTGGAAGCCGCCCTTATCCGGGAAATGGAAAAGGCGCTGCACACAGACCTTTCCGGTTACACCTCTCTGCGGGATGACCTGTACTGCCACCTGCGCCCCATGCTGCTGCGGGTGGAGCAGAACATTCGTACCGAAAACCCCCAGCTGGACACCATCCGCACCGCCTACCCCGGCCTGTGGAAAGCCACCCGCGCCGCCTGTGATGCGGTGCAGCAGCAATTCGTCCTGCCCGCCATCTCGGACGACGAAGCGGCCTACCTTGCCATGCACTTTGGCGCAGTGCTGGAACAGAATGCCATGTTCCGGCTGCGGCTGCGGGTGGTAGTGGCCTGTCCGCTGGGCATGGGCTCCAGCCGCTTTCTGGCCTCCCGGCTGGGAAACGAGTTTCCCTCTTTGCAGGTGGAGGGGTGCTGCTCGGTGCGGGAGCTGAACACTGCCGACCTGCGTCGGAGAAAAATCGACTTCATTATCTCCACCGTGCCGCTGGAACTGGATTACCCGGCGGTGTGCATCAGCCCTTCCCTGCTGGAACCGGATCGTGCCGTGCTGAAGGACGCTATCACGCGGTACAGCCAGAACCGCGCAGAACCGGAACCGGCGGTGCAGCCCGTGCAGGATACAGCCTGTGCAGGCTCTAAGCTGCAGTATTATGCGCGCCTGACCCGGTCCATGACCGGGCTGCTGGAACATCTGACCATCCAGCCCGTCAAGGTTCCCGGCAGCCGCGCTGCCCTCATCCATGCAGCGGCGCAGCTGTTCTGCCCGCAGGAAGCGGACGCCCGGCTGGTGGAGCAGCAGCTTCGCCGCCGTGAAACGCTGGGCGATACCTACATCAAATCCCTGTATGCCCTGCTGCTCCATTGCAGGACAAGTGCGGTAAAGGACTGCCGCTTGGGCTATCTGCAGGCACAGCCGCCGGTCTATGAGCCGGGGCGCATCGTGCTGGGGGCACTGGTGCTGCTGGCTCCGGACGACGGGAACAGCGTCCCGGTGGAGGTCATGCAGAATGTCAGCGGGCAGCTGATCGAAACGCCCCGGCTGATGGAGGCACTGCTCACAAGCGTGTGCATCCGGATGTAGCCGAGCACCCCGCCATCATGGGTCACGAGTTCGCCGGTGATATCGTCAAGGTGGGCAAGGCGCATCAGGACAAGTTCAAGCCCGGCATGAAGTTCACCCTGCAGCCCGCCCTGAACTACAAGGGCACCATGTGGAGCCCCGGCTACTCCTACGAGTTCTTCGGCGGCGACGCCACCTACTGCATCATCCCTGCCGAGGTCATGGAACTGGGCTGCCTGCTGGAGTACAAGGGCCGTGCTTACTACGAGGCTTCTCTGGCCGAGCCTATGAGCTGCTCCATCGGTGCTTTCAACGCCGCCTACCACACCAAGATGGGTGTGTACCATCACGATATGGGCATCAAGAAGGGTGGCAAGCTGGCGATTCTGGCCGGTGCAGGCCCCATGGGTCTGGGCGCTCTGACCTACGCACTGCACCGTGATGTGCGCCCCGGCATGGTGGTGGTCACCGATATCAACGAGGATCGTCTGGCCCGTGCGGAGTCCCTCTTCCCCCCGAAGGAGGTCAAGGAGAAGGACGGCATCGACCTGTACTTCGTCAACACCGCCAACATGGCAGACCCCGCTGCCGAGCTGCGGGAGCTGACCGGCGGTACCGGCTTGGATGATGTGTTCTGCTACGCCCCCATCGCGCCGGTGGTGGAGCTGTCCAGTGCTGTGCTGGGTCGTGACGGCTGCCTGAACTTCTTTGCAGGCCCCACCGACAAGCAGTTCAGCGCCAAGATGAACTTCTACGATGTACACTACAATTCTACCCATGTCATGGGCACCACCGGCGGTAATACCGCCGACATGATCGAGTCGCTGGAACTGACCGCCGCTAAGCGCATCGATCCGGCTGTGATGGTCACCCACATCGGCGGTCTGAACGCCGCTGCCGAGACCACCCTCAACCTGCCCAAGATCCCCGGCGGCAAAAAGCTGATCTATACCCACCTGACCATGCCCCTCATCGCCCTGACCGATCTGCGTGCCAAGGGCGAACAGGACAACGACCCCCGCTATACCGCACTGGCTGACATCGTGGATGCCCACAACGGCCTGTGGTGCCCGGAAGCAGAGGAATATCTGCTGGCAAACTTCAACCCGGAGGACTAAGCAGAACGTGCCATGGGACAGGACAAACGCAGACAGGAGGAATCCCCCATGGAACAACGCCGCAATCAGATCGTGGAGCTGGTGAACCGCAAAGGCAGCATTAGCTTTGCCCAGCTCAAGGAAGCTTTCCCTTCCGTTTCGGAAATGACCCTGCGCACCGACCTGAAAGCACTGGATGAAGCCCGCCGTGTGGTGCGGGTGCATGGCGGTGTCAAGTCGGTGGAGCAGGTGGTAGGCACAGACGACCTGCTGAGCCGCCGTGCCGCCCGCAATGCCGAAGCAAAGCAGATCATTGCCGAAAAAGCCGCTGCTCTGCTGCGCCCCAACACCACCCTGTTTCTGGATTCCGGCAGCACCGCCACAGCAGTGGCCCGGTGCATCCCGGATCAGCCCATGCTCATCTACACCAGCGGCCTGAGCTGCGCCATGGAGCTGGCAAAGCTGGAAAAGCCCAATGTATCCCTGCCGGGCGGCAGACTGAACCGGTTCAGCCTGAGCGTCTGCGGTGCACAGAGCATCCAGACGATGGAGGGCATCAACTTTGATCTGCTGCTGCTGGGCGTGACCAGTTACAGCCCGGAAACCGGTTTTACCTGCGGCGTGGAGGATGAAGCACGGCTCAAGCAGACCGTGCTCCGCCGCTGTGAGCAGAAAGCCGTGCTGCTGGATTCCTCCAAGATCGGACTGAAAAGCACATTCCACATCTGCGAGCTGTCCGATATTGATATTGTGATCTCGGACGGAAAGCTGCCCGTAGAATTTTTACAGGCCTGCCGGAACGCAGGCGTAACGGTACTATAAAAGGAGTATTATTATGAAGATCATCCGCGCAAAAGATTATCAGGATATGTCCCGCAAAGCGGCCAACATCATCTCCGCACAGGTCATCATGAAGCCGGACTGTGTACTGGGTCTTGCCACCGGCGGCACCCCGGTGGGCACTTATGCCCAACTGGTGGACTGGTACAACAAAGGCGATTTGGATTTCTCCGAGGTCACTACTGTCAATCTGGACGAGTACCGCGGCCTGCCCAAGGAGCATCCCCAGAGCTACTGGTATTTCATGAATGAGAACCTGTTCAGCAAGGTGAATATCGACCCGGCCAAGACCAACCTGCCGGACGGCACCAATCTGGACACCGCCGCCGAGTGTGCCCGTTACAACGGTATCATCCACAAGCTGGGCGGCATCGACCTGCAGCTGCTGGGCATCGGCCCCAATGGTCATATCGGCTTCAATGAGCCGGGCGAAGCCTTTGAGCTGGAGACCCACTGCATCGACCTTGCGCCCACTACCATCGAAGCCAACAAGCGCTTCTTTGACGGCAACGAGAACCTTGTCCCCAAACAGGCATACACCATGGGCATCAAGACCATCATGCAGGCACGCAAGGTGCTGGTGGTAGCCAACGGTAAAGCCAAGGCACAGGCCGTCAAGGACGCCGTGACCGGCCCTGTGACCCCTGCCTGCCCCGGCAGCATCCTGCAGCTGCATCCGGACTGCATCCTTGTGGCAGACGAGGAAGCACTGAGCCTGCTGTAAACTCCCAAAGCCAACTTCTTCATTTACCATAACTTTGCTTAAGATCCAACCAAAGCACAGAAAGAGCCGGACTCGTTGCACGGGTTCGGCTCTTTCTGTCAGAAATAAGATTTATTTTGCAATCTTACGCAAAGAGCAACTCCAAAAGAGCCGTCATGGAGATGGTGGGTTCGCCTGCTGCGGGATTTACGCCGAAAATACGCTGAAAAGAGGTCACCCCGATCGGTGGCCTCTTTTTTGCTGCCGCGAACTGTCTGACTGCGGCAGCGGATAACAGCAATGTCCATTGCGCTTTGCTTTGCCCGGATGCGCACCCGCAGAAAGCTCTCCCTCGTCAAACTGCCCAAAATACGCCCTTAAAAGTTTACTTGACACAATTTTCAAATCAATATATAATTGGGTCAGAAACCAATTATGGAAAAGGATGATTCCCAATGGCGCGCAGATACGACAGCAAAGAAGCAAAACGGCGAATCCTGACCGCCTGTGTCCGGCTTTTTCTGGAAAAAGGCTACACGAACACCAAGGTTGCAGAAATTTTAAAGGAAGCAGATGTTTCTGCCGGGTCGTTCCAGAATATTTTCCGCACCAAGGACGGCGTGCTGACCGAGCTGATCGGCATGATGTTCAGCAGGCAGTTCGGTGCGGTAAGGCCGCTGGCGGCAAACGCCCCCTCGCCGGTGTACCTCTACGCGGTGGAAACGGCTTTGCAGCTGGCGGTGACCGAGCTGAGCGAGAATCTGCGGGATATCTATGTGGAAGCGTACACCTTCCCCGCCACGGCAGAGATCATCCACCGCAGCACCACGGCGGAGCTGCAGGCGGCGTTCAGCGCGTATCTGCCCGGGTGCGCCGAGTGCGATTTCTACGAGATGGAGCTGGGCACGGCTGGCATGATGCGCGGCTACATGGCACGGCGGTGCGACCCCTACTTTACGCTGGAGCGCAAAATACGGCGGTTCCTGAGCATGAGCCTGAGTGCGCTGCAGGTCCCCGCGCAGGAGCGCGAGCAGGTCATCGCTTTTGTGGCGGAGATCGATATGCTTGCCGAGGCGCGGAAGGTAGTAGATGCCGTGCTTGCATCGCTGTCCGTGCAGTTTGATCTGAAAGGATAACAAGGTTTGATGACAAGGAGGGAGTAACATGAAAAAATGGCTGATCCGGTGTTTGACGGTGCTGGCAATGGTGTGCCTGATACCGGGGATCGTGTTAAACGTTAAAGCGGCAGATTCTATCTATACGTACTGCTTCGTCTGTATGCAACAAAGAAACTATGAGATCCTCGGATATACAAAAGTTGATTCAACCAAGCATAGGATCCATATAAAATGCTCAGTCTGCGGCAGGAAGAACAACATTGTTTATGGAGATCTTTCGGACCATACCGGCGGCACCGAAACGCCCACCTGCACCACAGGCAAAACCTGTGAAAAATGCGGCGCGGAATACGGCATTCTCGGTCACAAATGGAAAACTCCGGCGAACGCCTCCCTTGGCAACGGCACGCACCGCATCATTTGCTTGCGCTGCGGCTTAAATGGTACCGCAAGCTGTACCGGTGGCACAGCAACCTGCACCACCAAAGCGGTCTGTGAGGCGTGTGGTGGGAAATACGGCAAAAGAAACCTAAATAATCATGCTCTGGTGCATTATGATGCGCAAGCCCCCACCTGTACGAAACCCGGCTGGGACGCTTTCGACACCTGTCCCCGCTGCTACTATACCACTTTTCGAGCAATCCCCGCGCTAAAACATGATTTGGAGCACCACGAAGCAAAAGCCCCCACCTGCACGGAAATCGGCTGGGATGCTTACGATACCTGCTCCCGTTGTGACTATACCACCACCTATGTGGAGCTGCCCGCACTGAACCATAATTTGGAGCAGCACGCAGCAAAAGCGCCCACCTGCACGGAAATCGGCTGGAACGCCTACGAAACCTGCTCTCGTTGTGACTATACCACCTATGCGGAACTGCCCGCGCTGAACCATGATTATCAGGCTGTTACCGTAGAGCCTACCTGTGAAACAGACGGCTATACTGTTTTTACCTGCTCCCGCTGCAAAGACAGCTACACCGCAGACCCGACCGATAAGCTGGGACACCAGTTCGGTGCATGGTCTCCGAACGGAACCGGCTCTCAGAGCGCCGATTGTCTGCGGCAGGGCTGCGCGCACACCGGCAGTACCGATTGCCGGAAGTTTACTTTCCGCACTGCGGAAGGCGAAACGCTGACCTTCTGTCCCGTGTGCGGGCAGGCAGAAAACGCCGCGCAGCTGGAAAAGATCGAAGCCGCAACGGCGTGGGCTAACAGCGGCAGTCTTTCTGCGGAGGATGTGACCGCACGGACGAATGGGGAATACCTGAGCGTGGCCTTTGAAACCGCAGGCAGCCTGACGCAGCCCACCGGTCGGGTAAGACTCGCGCTGCCCGCCGGATTGCTGGAAGGCAAAAAGCTTGTGCGCATTGACCCGGACGGCACACAGACCGAGATGCCTTTTGAAACAGAGCGCGGAAAGCTCATCTATACGCTGGATTTTGCAAACAGCGCGCTGCCCGTAATGCTCTTCCGGCTGGTACCCCAGCCCACCGCCCTCTGAAGGCTTTTACAGCGCGTAAACGATAAACCATAAAATGCCCGCCCACCGTGGGTCTCCACAGGTGGGCGGGCATTCTTTTGTGCCTTTTTGGGCATAAAAATACCCCCGGAGGATGCAGCGTTTTTTACGCTGTCTACTCTGGGGGCAGGATAGCAAGCGCTGCGCGGCAGCTCCCGGAAGCGGACACTGTCTTGCTGAAAAAGCACTTCCTAGCGCTGCTCCTCCGGCGGGCAGCAGCTCTCCCGGGGGATGAGCTTGTGCGGCACGATGATCTTTGTGGCCAGAAGGTTCGGGTTCTCGATGTGGTTGATGGTCTGGCTGGCGGCTTCCATGCCCAGCTGGTAGGGGTTCACGTCCACGGTGGTCAGCTGTGGGCTGCCCTGCCCTTTGTTGCGGAGTGCCCCTTGGCAAACCGGACGGGATTGCGCTATAATAGAGCCGTAACAGTTCCACAAAGGTGTGGTAAGGGAGGTGCGGTCATGATCCGGGTGGCGATCGTAGAGGACGACGCGGAGGTACAGGGGGTATTGCAGGAGTATGTCCGGCGGTATACCCGGCAGTACGGGACAGAGTTTGAAGTGACGGTCTTTGCGGACGGCGTGGATATTCTGGAGGATTACCGCGCGGTCTACGACATTATTTTTCTGGATGTGGAGATGAAGCATCTGGACGGCATGACCACGGCAGAGCGCATCCGGCAGATGGATGCAGACGTCATCCTGATCTTCATCACCAATATGGCGCAGTATGCCATCCGGGGCTACTCGGTGGGAGCGCTGGACTATGTGCTGAAGCCGGTGCCCTACTTTGCCTTTTCGCAGCAGCTGCTCAAGGCGGTTGCCCGGCTGGAAAAGCGGGCAAAGCACTACCTGACCGTGCCGGTGGAGGGCGGGCTGCGCCGGCTGGACACCGCAAGCATCTATTACTTGGAAAGCGAGGGGCACCGGGTGCACTTTTACACCGATGAGGGCGATTTTTCCGCCCCCGGCGCCCTCAAGGCCTTTGAGGAAAAGCTGGCAGACTGCCCCTTTGCCCGGTGCAACAGCGGCTACCTTGTCAATCTGGCACAGGTGCGGGAGCTGCGGCAGAGCACCGTGCAGGTGGGCCCCTGCGAGCTGCAGGTCAGCCGCCCCAAGCGCAAGGCCTTTCTTGCCGCACTGACCGACTACATCGGAGGTGAAGGCTCATGACCGCGCTGCCGGATATCCCCCGGCTGTACACCGCCCTTGCCGAGTGTCTGGCGGTGCTGCTGTTCACCCCGGCGCTTGCGCCCCGCTTTTCCAAGGCGGTCACCGGGGGCATCACCCTGCTGTGGGCGGCGGTGCTGTCGGCCTTTCTGGAGCTGACGGGCAATGTGCCCGGCGGGCTCTGGATCCCCTGCATGGTAACGGCCATCGGGTTTTCTTACTTATATTTATGGGGTGTGTGGAGCATCACCCTGCTGGAAGCCGGGTATCACTGCGCCCGGGCGTTTATTCTGGCAGAGCTTGCCGCCAGCGTGGAGTGGCAGCTGCACTGCGCCCTCTGGCCCGCCCGCGGCCCATGGGAGCCGCTTTCTTTGCTGTTGCTGGCGCTGGTGTATGGGACGCTGTTCGGCATCATGTGCTATCTGCAGCACCGCCGTCCCCAGCCCGCCGGACACTTACAGATCGGCGGCAGCGCCGCCCTGACGGCGGTCATGCTGGCGCTGACCGCCTTTGCGGTGAGCAATCTGGGCTTTTTGCCGGGCAGCGAGATCAACATGAGCATTTTTTCCATCCGCACACTGGTGGATTTTTCCGGCGTGTTGATCCTGACCGTGCAGCACGAGCAGCTGCAGGAGAACGCTTTGCACAGCGAGCTTGCCGCCATGGACGAGGTACTGCACCGCCAGTACGAGCAGTACAAGCGCAGCAAGGAGGGCATCAACCTCATCAACCGGCGGTACCATGAGCTGAAAGTCCAGCTTGCCCGCATCCGGGAGGAGCAGGACCAGACCAAGCAGAACGCCGCCATTGCCGCCATGGAGCAGAACATCCGCCAGTACGAGGCCGAGAACAAGACCGGCAACCCGGTGCTGGATACCCTGCTCACCGCCAAGACCATGGAATGCCAGCAGGAGAATATCACCATCACCAGTGTAGCAGACGGCAGGATGCTGGGTTTTCTCACCATCCGGGAGCTGTGCACCATTGTGGGCGTGGCGCTGGACAACGCCATTGCCGCCGTGCGCGCCGAGCCGGACCCCGAAAAGCGGCTCATCAAGGTGGCGGTGTACAGTCAGGGTGGCTTTGCCATGCTGCGGTTCGAGCATTATACAGAGGCCGCCCCCGCACTGGATGCGGACGGTCTGCCGCAGCAGGGGTCAGACCTGAAAAGCGTCCGCACCACCGTCGGGCAGCACGGCGGCAGCATGACGCTGCACTGGGAAAACAACTGGTGCACCCTGCGGATCTTATTTCCGCTGCCCCAAAAACAAATAATTTTTACGGCAGGCATCCCCTGCCGTTTTTTTGTCTGGCAGGGTGCACAAATACAATGTTGCAATATTTGTGTATTAGCACAATAAAATTTGAAACCTTATTGTAACTTTTGCAAATTGTGCAGTTGAAATGACAGGTTATGCTGGAAACATGTGAAAAGAAAATGAATATGCTATACTATAACCATCGTCAGAGATGCGGCCGCATCCAAAATCAGATTATTTGACTTGAAAGAAGTAGGAGGACACTACGGATGAAGAAGAAACGGATGTCCAACAAGACGTTTCGGAGAATCACGATTCCCGTCATGGCGGTGGTTCTTGCGGCACTGATCGTTGGCAATGTTGCTGCGTATTCGTACCGTGGACTGATTTCCACGCACTTTAACCACGATACGTTTAAAATCGTTGAAACCGGAGAGGATGTAGACAGCAACTACTTCCCGTGCGATTTCAGCAGTGAAGAAGAACTGAATGAGCACAATGGTCAGGTCGCTCAGAATATCGAGAGCGAGGGCCTCGTGCTTTTGGAAAACAACGGCGGTCTGCCGCTGAATAAAGGTGACAAAGTCAGCGTGTTCTCGGTTTCGTCTGTGAACATCGTCTATGGTGGTGCCGGTTCCGGTTCTGTGGATACTTCCACGGCACCGACGCTCAAGACGGCGTTGGAAAAGTCCGGACTGAGTGTGAATCCGACCCTGTGGGATTTCTACACCAAGAAGAGTGAGGACGGATATCAGCGTAGTGCACCGAACTGGCGCGGCGGTAAGTTTTCGATCAATGAAGTGCCTTGGGCAGATGTTGCATCTGCGGCGCAGTCCTCTTTTGATGAGTACAGCGATGCCGCGATCGTTGTGATCTCTCGTTCTGGCGGCGAAGGTTCCGACCTGACTGCTGTGAATTTTGCAGAGACCGCAGGCGTTGCGGACAACTCCGGCAACTATCTGGAACTGAGCACCGAAGAGGCGGATATGCTGAAGGCGGTCAATGACCAGTTTGATGATGTGGTGGTTGTGCTGAATGCCAATAATGCCATGGAGCTGGGCTGGCTGAGCCAGTATCCTAACATCAAGGCGGCGATCTGGGCCGGCGGTGTCGGTCAAACGGGTCTGTATGCCATTGCTGACGCACTGGTTGGCGATGTGGTTCCTTCCGGTCGTTTGGTGGATACTTATGCCGCAGATGCCAACAGCTCTCCCGCCGCACAGAATGCCGGCACAAACTTCTGGATCGAGAACGGCTTCTCCAATGAATCCGACCAGTACATTGTGTACGAGGAAGGCATCTATGTCGGCTACCGCTACTACGAGACCCGTTACGAAGATGTGGTTCTGGGTCAGGGTAACGCGGGCGATTACGACTATGCAAGCGAAGTCATCTATCCCTTTGGCTACGGTCTGAGCTATACCACCTTTGATTACAGCGATTTCTCTCTGACCCAGAACGGGGATACCTTCACCGCAAAAGTGAAAGTTACCAATACTGGCGATACTTACTCCGGAAAGGAGGTCGTTCAGCTTTATGCACAGTCTCCGTATACCGATTATGACCGCGAGAACAATGTGGAAAAAGCCTCTGTGGAGCTGGTTGGTTTCGCAAAGACGGACGTGCTGAAGCCGGGCGAATCTCAGGTCGTGGAGATTCAGGTGGACAAGGAAAGCCTGAAGTCCTATGACTATACCAATGCAAAGACCTATATTCTGGATGCAGGCGATTACTACTTTGCAGTGGGCCATGATGCACATGATGCCCTGAACAACATTCTAGCCGCAAAGGGCAAGACGGTTGCGGATGGCATGACCGCAGAAGGCGACAGCACGATGACCGCAGAGTGGAACAATGCCGCTCTGGATACCAAGACGTATGCTGTGGACAGCACCACGGGTACGGAAATCTCCAATAAGTTCGATTACGCCAACATTGCAAATTACGACGAATATTCTGATACCAAGTACCTGACCCGTAATGACTGGGTCGGCACGTTCCCGACTGCATTCTGCACGCGCGTGGACGAGACCACCGGCGAAAAGTACATTACTTTCCCGCAGGAGATCATTGATGCACTGTATCCCCAGTATACGGAGGACAAGGATGCCTATACGATGCCTGTCACGGGTGAGGAGAACACGGAAAATCTGACGCTTGCGCATTACCGTGATACGATGTTCGATGATGATTCGTGGAACGACATCCTGAATGTGATATCTGCCGATGATCTGGCTTACATGGTCCGCATGGGCGGCTATGGTACGCCGAGCCTGAACTATATCCTGAAGCCCGCCACCAAGGAAAAGGATGGCCCTGCCGGTATCTCTGCAACGCTGATCGGTGGTACGCAGGGAATGGCATATCCCACGGAAGTTGTGATTGGTTCCACATGGAATACGGATCTGGCCTATGAGATGGGTGTTGCGGTTGGCAATGATGCAATGTTCGCAGGAATTCAGGGCTGGTATGCACCGGCTATGAATATCCATCGAACTCCGTACAGCGGCCGTAACTTCGAGTATTACGCGGAGGATGGTTTCATCAGCGGTAAGATGGGTGCTTCCACGGTGGAAGGCGCTCAGAGCAAGGGCCTGTTCTGCTACATCAAGCACTTTGCAGTCAACGATACCGAGGGTGTGATCGATGAAAACATGAACATCAAGGGTTCGAAGGACGGCATTTCCGCATTCCTGAACGAACAGGCACTGCGTGAGCTGTACCTCGCACCGTTTGAAGAGAGTGTCAAGAGCGGTGAAACGCTGGGCGTGATGAACGCATTCAACCGCATCGGCACGAAATGGTGCGGTGCAAACTATGAACTCCTGACGGATGTTCTGCGGAACGAGTGGGGCTTCCATGGCATCGTGATCACGGACTTTGCTGGTCTGCCGGATTATATGGATATCAAGGCTGGCTTGCAGGCTGGTACCGATATGTGGATGAACACCAACGAAACTTCTTTTGATCTGGGAGATTATAAGAATGACCCGCAGATCATGACCTATCTGCGGAACGCCGCGCACGATATCTGCTATACGGTCAGCCACAGTGTCGCTATGAACGGTCTGTCTGAGACTTCTAAGCTGGTCAATATCACGCCGCTCTGGATGAAGTGGATGTACACGCTGGATGCCGTTGTCGCAGTTTTGGCAGTGGGCTGCATTTACTGGATGGTCCGCCGCAATAAGGACGAGCAGATGCACCCTGAAAATTATAAGCCATCCAAAAACATCAACGCCTAACGGATAAATTCTAACACGCAAGGGGGCGGCGGGTATCCGCCCGCCCCTTTTCTTTGTTCATCGTCAGGAGCCAAGCTATGAAACACGCAGACATCATTCAAACACTGAGCCTGGAACAGAAATGCGCCCTGCTGAGCGGCGGTACGGTGTTCACCACCCGGGCGCTGCCGGGCAAGGGCATCCCGGCCATTACCCTGTCGGACGGCCCCAACGGCGTGCGCAAGCAGGCGGGCGCAGCTGACCATCTGGGCCTGAACCCCAGTGTGCCCGCCACCTGCTTCCCCACCTCGGCCACCGTGGCCAACAGCTGGGACCCGGAGCTTGGCGAGGCTGTGGGCGCAGCCATGGGCGAAGAAGCAGCGGCACAGGGCGTGTCGGTGCTGCTGGGCCCCGGCCTGAACATCAAGCGCAGCCCGCTGTGCGGCCGCAACTTCGAGTATTTCTCGGAGGATCCCTACCTTGCCGGTAAGATGGCGGCGGCCTACGTCCGCGGCATCCAGAAAAACGGCATTGCCGCCTGTCCCAAGCACTTTGCCGTGAACAGTCAGGAGCTGCGCCGCATGGCCTCGGATTCCATCGTGGACGAGCGCACCCTGCGGGAAATTTACCTGACCGGCTTCGAGATGGTGGTCAAGGAGGCGCAGCCCAAGACCATCATGTCCGCCTATAACCTTGTCAACGGCACCTACGCCAACGAGAACGCCCACCTGCTCATGGATATCCTGCGCAGGGACTGGGGCTTTGACGGCGCAGTGGTCACCGACTGGGGCGGCAGCAACGACCACGCCCTCGGCGTAAAGAACGGCTCTACGCTGGAAATGCCCGCCCCCGGCGGGGATGCCATCCGGGAGCTGATGAAGGCGGTGCAGACCGGCAAGATCACCGAGGCAGACGTGGACGCCCGGCTGGAGGAGCTGCTGGAACTGGTGTTTACCACCAAGGCGGCGGTGGACGCCGCACCCGGCAAGTTCGATGCCGACGCCCACCACGCACTGGCACGCCGGGCTGCTGCCCAGAGCATCGTGCTGCTGAAGAACGAAAACAGCCTGCTGCCCCTTGCAAAAGGGGAAAAGGTGGCGGTCATCGGCGACTTTGCCCAGACGCCCCGCTATCAGGGTGCAGGTTCCAGCGCCGTCAACTCCATCAAGGTGGATTCCTTCTTGGACTGCCTTGCCGAGAGCGGCCTGAACAGCGTCGGCTACGCCAAGGGCTTTGACCGGCAGGGCAAGCCCGATGAGGCACTGAAGGCCGAGGCGGTGCTGCTGGCAAAGAACGCCGATGTGGTGCTGCTGTGCATGGGTCTGGATGAGATCAAGGAGAGCGAGGGCATCGACCGCGCCGACATGAAGCTGGCAGAGAACCAGCTGGAACTGCTGGCCGCTGTGGCGGCAGCGAACCCCAACGTGGTGGTGCTGCTGAGTGCAGGCTCCTCGCTGGAAAGCGATTGGGTCAAGGACTGCAAGGCGCTGGTCTACGGCTGTCTGGGCGGTCAGGCCGGTGCAGGCGCACTGGTCGAGGTGCTCACCGGCGCGCAGAACCCCTGCGGCAAGCTGGCGGAGACTTGGGCGCGCAGCTACGCCGACACCCCCGCAAAAGCGCATTTCGGCGGCGACGGCCCCACTGTGGAGTACCGCGAGGGTCTGTATGTGGGCTACCGCTACTACGACACCGCCGGTGTGCCCACCGCCTTCCCCTTCGGCTACGGCCTGAGCTATACCAGCTTTGCGTACAGTGACCTGAAGGCAGACGAAAAGGGCGTGACCCTGACTGTCACCAACACCGGCAGCTGTGCAGGTGCCGAGGTGGTGCAGCTGTATGTGGCAAAGCCGGATGCAACCGTTTTCCGCCCCGCCAAGGAGCTGAAGGGCTTTGCCAAGGTGCAGCTGGAAGCCGGAGAGAGCAAGACCGTCACCATCCCGCTGGACGATAAGGCGTTCCGCTACTGGAACGTCAAGACCGACCGCTGGGAGGTGGAGGGCGGCAGCTATCAGCTGCTGGTGGGCGCTTCCAGCGCCGATATCCGCTTGACTGCCGCCGTCACGGTGGCGGGCACCGGCGCACCCGACCCCTATGCGGGCAAGGACCTTGCGCATTACCGCACCGCGCAGGTGCAGAATGTGCCGGACGCGGAATTTGAGGCGCTGCTGGGCCGTCCCATCCCGGAGAACAAGGTGCACATCGACCGCAACATGACGCTGGGCGAGATGGGGCACGGACGCAGCCCCATCGGCTGGCTGGCAGCGGCCGTGCTGGGCACCCTGCTGCGCCGCAGCATCAAAAAGGGCAAGCCCGACCTGAACATCCTGTTCCAGTACAATATGCCTCTGCGTGCGCTGGCCAAAATGACCAACGGCGCTATCAGCATGGGCATGGTGGACGGCATCGTGATGGAGCTGCAGGGCTTCTGGATCATCGGTCTTGTGCGGGTGATCGTGGAGGCCGTGAAGAACCTCGTGCTGAACAGCCGCATGGAAGAGCGCTTGAAAAACAGCTGAAAGGAAGCAGGCTATGAATTTCTGGAATAACTTTGCGGCAAAGCACCCCGCCGCTGCCAAGTGGGTGCGCGAGGGTGGCCTGTTCGTCATCGTGTCTAACCTCATCACCGTGTTCAAGTACCTGCTGCTGCAGTTCCTGCCCAAGGCCTTTGCAAGCCTGCCGGTGGTGGATTTCGGCTGGCCGGGCATCGACATCACCCTGTTCGGCGAGACCTTCAAATGGAACATCCTCGGCTACGATGCCGCCCACGGCGGTCTGCCCTACTTCTGCGCCTACATGATCGCCATGGTCATCGGCGAGTGCATCAACTTCCCCATCCAGCGCAATTTTGTGTTCCGCAGCAAGGGCAATCTGGCAAAACAGATCGGCTGGTATGTGCTGGCCTTCTGCGTCATCACCTGCATCGTCAACTCCATCAACTGCATCTGGGTGGCAGTGGCAGGGCTGCTGGTACCGGACTTCATCTACAACATCGGCACCACCGTGCTCAACGGCGGCATCTCCATGGTCATCTTCTTCTTTGTGAATAAGATCATCTTCCCGGAGGGCGAAAAAGCCGCCAAATAATAAGCTATTCTCCTTCATTTTCTTCTCTTCATCATAAACCAGAAGGGCTGCTCCGTTCTCCGGGGCAGCCTTTTTGGTTTGGGGAGAGAACCCTCTCAGTCACGCCTGACGGCGTGCCAGCTCCCCCCTCGGGGAAGCTGGCATCGCGCAGCGATGACTGAGGGGGTGCCTGCCGCAGCCATCTTATTTTTGTTTTTCTGCACAAAATGTTCTGCGGGCAGGGTTTTCCTCTTGACAAGCGGGCAAATGTTTCGTACTATATTTAGTAGTATGGAATCAAAGACGCTGTACGCAGGTTTCAGTGTGACCCTGTACCCGTTTCAGGCAAAGCGTGCCTGTTTGATATAAAATGGAACCGTAAAGAGAAAAGCCGTATGCTTTTGCCCGTGCCGCCGGTTTTGGGTGGTGCGTATGGTTTTGGTGTCACTTTTTGCATTGAAAGCTCTTTCTATATCATTGCCCGTGTCCTGCTGCGCAGCGTCTCCTGCTTTTAATTTTGCATTGAATTGAAACAAAGGAGAGTGAACGCAATGACCGCGATCGGAGTGATCGTGGCCTTGATCGTTGCTGTTGTCGGCGTGGCTGCGGGCTATTTTATTGGTTACAACAACCGTAAAAAGACTGCCGAAGCCCAGATCGGCAGCGCCGAGGCCGAGGCTACCCGGCTGGTGAACGAGGCGATCAAGACCGCCGACCAGAAGCGCAAGGAAGCGGTTCTGGAAGCAAAGGACGAGGCTTTCCGTCTGAAAGCCGAGGTCGATGCCCAGAAGGCAGAGGCCGACAAGGAGATCAAGCAGCGCCGTGCGGAGATCAGCCGTCAGGAGAACCGCATCGACCAGAAGGAGACAGCGCTGGACCGCAAGACCGAGGCGCTGGAAAAGAAGGAAGAAGAGCTGAAAAAGCGCGCTGCCGAGGCCGAGGAGCGTCTGGCAGAGATCGATGCTCTGCGCGCCAAGGAGATGGAGCGTCTGGAAACGCTGGCCGGTCTGAGCCAGGAGGACGCCCGCGAGGTGCTGCTGCATAAGGTGGACGAGGAGCTGACCCACGAAAAGGCCGTGCGCGTTGCCGCCTACGAGACAGACCTGAAGGAAAACTGCGATAACATCGCCCGCAACCTTATCGGACAGGCCGTCAGCCGCTGCGCTGCCGACCATTGCAGCGAGACCACCGTCAGTGTGGTGCCGCTGCCCAGCGATGAGATGAAGGGCCGCATCATCGGCCGCGAGGGCCGCAACATCCGCGCACTGGAGACCGCTACCGGCGTGGATCTCATCATCGACGATACCCCGGAGGCCATCACCCTGTCCTCCTTCGACCAGACCCGCCGCGAGGTGGCCCGCATGACGCTGGAGCGCCTGATCGGCGATGGCCGTATCCACCCCGCCCGCATCGAGGAGACGGTGGAAAAGTGCCGCCACGATCTGGAACTGCAGATGAAGCGCGAGGGCGAGCGTGCGGTGATGGAGCTGGGCATCCACGGCCTGCACCCCGACCTGATCAAGCTGATCGGCCGGCTGAAGTACCGCACCAGCTTTGGCCAGAACGCCCTGACCCACAGCATGGAAGTGGCTTGGGTGGCCGGTCTGCTGGCAGGCGAGATGGGCGTGAACGTTACCATGGCACGCCGCGCCGGTCTGCTGCATGATATCGGCAAGGCACTGGATCACGAGATCGAGGGCAGCCACGTCCAGATCGGCGTGGACATCTGCCGCAAGTACAAGGAGAACACCCAGATCATCCACGCCATTGAGGCACACCACGGCGACGTGGAGCCCAAGACCCCGCTGGCCTTCATCATTCAGGCTGCCGACGCCATCAGCGCCGCCCGCCCGGGTGCCCGCCGCGAGAACGTGGAAAGCTACGTCAAGCGTCTGGAAAATCTGGAGGAGATCTCCTCCAGCTTCGAGGGCGTGGAGCAGGCCTTTGCCGTGCAGGCAGGCCGCGAGGTGCGCATTCTGGTCAAGCCCGATGTCATCAGCGACGATCAGGTCATCCTGCTGGCACGCTCCATTGCCAAAAAGATCGAGGATACGCTGGATTACCCCGGCCAGATCAAGGTCAACGTCATCCGCGAGAGCCGCGCTGTGGAGTACGCAAAGTAAAGCCTTTTCCGCAGGCTGCCGTGTTTTTTGCACGGCAGCCTGTTTTTTTGCGCCAAAATGATTGCAATTCCCGCAAAAAAAGGGTATCATGGATGCAGAAGAAAGCAAAAAGAACTGCGTCCGTGCGGACGCAGACCCGCAACGACCCCGGAACGGAAAGGAGCATCGTTCTATGAAAAACTGGAAGAAATTACTGGCCTGCCTGCTGGTCGGCTTGATGGCACTGACCGTGTTCACCGCCTGCGATGCCAGCGTAGGCGCACCGATGAGCCCCAAGCGCTCGGACGCCGAAAGCGCAAAGGCGCTGTGTGAACAGTTCGATAAGATGACCTACAGCGAGGATCTGAGCAATAAGGCTTACAACATTGCAAACTGGGTCGCCAGCACCTCGGTGTCCTGCTCGACCAATGCTAATAAGACCGAACTCTACCGCATTGGCAGCGCCAACGACAGCGCAAAAATCAACCTTTCACAGCGCCGCTACGCCTCTGCATTTGAAGATATGAGCATGGGCATTTATGGTGCAAACGACTTTACCCCGGGCTTTTACATTGACACGGATCTGGATTCCAGAAAAGACTATATCAGCTTTACTCTGCCGAATGACGGTCGTGTGACCGACACCATGACCAAAGCCGCAGAGGGTAAGACCAAACTGGGCGTTGCCTATGTGGTAAAGGACGGCGTAAGCTACGCTGTGGTGCTGTTTGGGTAAAACATTACAACAAAAAGCAGCCGCTGCACGAGAAAGTGCAGCGGCTGCTTTGTTTGTGCTGGGATACGATCAGCCCTTCAGGAAAGCCGGCAGGGGCTTGCCCTCCTTGAGCCACTGGTGATACTCGGCGGTGGCGGCAAATTCCACGTCACCGGCAGAGTTCAGCGCAGTTTCCACCGAGTCCTGCACCACGCCGATGATGAAGCCCACGCCCACCATCTGCATGGCGATGTCGTTGGAGATGCCGAACAGCGAGCAGGCCATGGGGATCAGCAGCAGGGAGCCGCCAGCCACGCCGGAAGCACCGCAGGCGCCCAGAGCGCTCATGGCGCTCAGCACGATGGCGGCGGGCAGGGACACCTGAATGCCCAAGGTATTAGCCGCTGCCAGCGTCATGATGGTAATGGTGATGGCGGCACCGTCCATGTTGATGGTAGCGCCCAGCGGGATGGACACGGAATACATATCCTTGTCCAGACCCAGCTTTTCACACAGGGACATATTCACAGGGATGTTGGCTGCAGAGCTGCGGGTGAAGAAAGCGGTCAGGCCGGATTCCTTCAGGCAGCGGAATACCAGCGGATACGGGTTGCGGCGCAGGTAGATGAACATGATGAAGGGGGAAACGATCAGCGCCATGAACAGCATGGTGCCCACCAGCAGCGCCAGCAGTTTGCCGTACTGGGTAAAGATGGCCAGACCGTTGCCGGAAACGTTGGTGTACACCAGACCCATGATGCCGAAGGGGGCCAGATTGATGATCCAGCGCACGATCTGAGAAACGGCATCGGCGGTGTTTGCCAGAAAGACCTTGGTGCTCTCTGCGCCGATGTTCTTCATGGCAATGCCGAACATGCAGGCCCAGAACAGGATGCCGATGTAGTTGCCGTTCATCAGGGCACTGACGGGGTTGGCCACAAAGTTGGTCAGCAGGGTGCTCAGCACTTCGCCCAAGCCCTGCGGGATCACATCGGACTGTGCCGCATCGGCCAGTACCACCTTGACCGGGAACATAAAGCTGGTGATGACCGCAATGGCTGCCGCCAGAAAGGTGGTGAGCATATACAGCCAGATCACGGTGCCGAAGCGGCGGTCCAGCTTGGACGAGCCCTGTGCCAGTGCGCTTGCCACAATGACGAACACCAGCACCGGGGCAATGCCCTTCAGTGCACCGACGAACAGGCTGCCCAGCTCGCCGACCCAACCCGCGCCCGGCGCAACAAGCGCCAGCACCGAACCGACTGCCAGGCCGATCAGGATGCGCAGGATCAGGCTGGTCTGGTTGTATTTTGCTACAACCGCTTTCAAGGTTTTCATATCGTAACACTCCTCTTATGCTGTGCGCCTAACGCGCACACTTTCCTGTTTCTTACACGAGAACAGTTGTCATTATAGCATATACGGCAAAAAAGAGAAAGTGTTTTCAGGCATTTTGACGCCTCAAATCACGTTTTTTGTAACCTTTTGCAAAATTGCCTTGAAAACTGTACTTGTAGAAAATACAGTTTTGCGGTTTTGACGAGGAACAGAACCCTCTCAGGGAAGTACCCCTTCGGTCTGCATCCCCGGCTCCCCCGCCATACCGAATTTACATATAATGCAACTTTTACTTGCCAAACTATTGTCTTTTTCTGGAAAGTATTGTATACTCGTCTTGTTCAATGCAAGTGTTACTTGCCAAAATATCCGAATATTTGAAAAGAAACACTTGTCAATACAGACGAGAAAGAGAGGACACCCCTATGAACGAGACCGTAACCAAGCGCTTTCTGCTTTACTTCCGCCTGATGCTGCTGGTCTGGATCCTGATTGCAAACGCCGTCATCCACCTGACCGGCATGGAGTACAGCTGGCTGATCTTCCTGAGCAACATCATGATGTTCACGCTGGAGGGTGATGTGAAGGATCGCCTTGTCACTGTGGAGCTGGGCGGCCTTGTGGGTCTGGTGCTCACTGTGGCGGCGCTGCTGTCCATCAGCGCCCTGACCCCCATTCTGGGCGATTTCCTCGGCTTTATCCTGCCGCTGGCCGTGGTGCTGTTCATCCTCATCATCCTGCACCCCTACGCACCCAAGGTGCTGAACAACGTGGGCTTTGCCTACCTGACCGTGGCCTGCATCGATATCCCCGCCCTGACCGCCCATCTGCCGCAGTTCTTTATCACCTTCATCGTGGGCTCTGTGCTCTTTAACGGTGTCTGCGTGCTGCTGATGAAGCCCGCCAAGGCGCTGGCTGTGCGCAGCGTGGAGAAACAGAGCGCATAAAAAAGTATATTTCTGCCGCTATCCCTTGATTTTTTTGCTCTGGCGTGCTACAATCAGCGTAGTTTCATCCTGTCCAAAACATTGATGCGGACAAACTGAAGCCCCGCTTTTCATGCCGCAGAGAGGGCTGCCCCGGTTTTCCGGGTGCTGCAAGCAGCCTGCCATGACCCCGGCTTCTACCACCGCAGAGTGCAGAGGCGAACCTCTGCCGGGCGTGCCCGTTACAGCACTGCGAGGGGCGCGTTTCCCCGCCGGGGAGCGCGCAATTCGGGTGGAACCGTGGAACGCAGACATTTGATCGGCGCTTCATCCCGTGAGTTTTACGGGGTGAAGCGCTTTTTATTTTTGTTCAACACCGCATTGTCAAAGGAGAATCTGCTATGAAGATCATCTACAAGGACGGTCATGTGGACGAGTGCCCGCAGGATCAGGAACTGCACGTTATCCGTCACACCGCTGCTCACGTTATGGCACAGGCCATCAAGCGCCTGTATCCGCAGGCTGATTTTGCCTTCGGCCCTGCCACCGAGAACGGCTTCTATTACGATGTCGATCTGGGCGACCAGAAGCTGAGCGACGAGGATCTGGCCAACATCGAAAAAGAGATGCGCAAGATCGTCAAGGAGAACCTGCCCATCAAGCCCTTCATCCTGCCCCGCGCCGAGGCTGAGAAGCTGATGGAGGAGCGTCAGGAGCACTACAAGGTCGAGCACATGGCAGATCTGGCTGACGAGACCGAGTTCAGCTTCTTCCAGCAGGGCGAGTACGTGGATATGTGCATCGGACCCCACCTGACCTACACCAAGGCACTGAAGGCTTTCAAGATCACCCAGCAGTCCGGCGCATACTGGAAGAACGACAAGGAAAACAAGATGCTGACCCGTATCAACGGCGTGGCTTTCCGCAATCAGGAGGAGCTGGACGCATGGGAGAAGGAGCAGCAGGAGGCCCGCGAGCGCGATCACCGCAAGATCGGCAAGGAGATGGGCCTGTTCATGACCGATGATCTGGTGGGCCGCGGCCTGCCCATGTTCCTGCCCGCAGGCTACACCGTCTGGCAGGAGCTGGAGAACTATATCAAGGAGAAGGAGCGTGCACGCGGCTACCTGCACGTTATGACTCCCTGCATCGGCACTGTGAACCTGTATAAGACCTCCGGTCACTGGGATCACTACCGTGAGAACATGTTCCCCGCCATGGAGATGGAGGGCGAGAGCTATGTTCTGCGCCCGATGAACTGCCCCCACCACATGATGATCTACGCAAACCGTCCCCATTCTTACCGTGACCTGCCCATGCGCATCGGTGAGATCGCCCACGACTTCCGTTACGAGTCCTCCGGCACCCTGAAGGGCATCGAGCGCGGCCGTCACTTCTGCCAGAACGACGCTCACCTGTTCTGCACCCCGGAGCAGATCAAGAGCGAGGTCGCAAACGTGTGCGACCTGATCTTCGAGGTGTACAAGGACTTCAACATCACCGATTACCGCTGCGTGCTGAGCCTGCGTGACCCCGCCGACAAGAAGAAGTACCACGATGACGACGCCATGTGGAACCATGCAGAGCAGGCCCTGCGCGAAGTGCTGACCGAGCTGGGCATCCACTTCACCGAGGAGATCGGCGAGGCCGCCTTCTACGGCCCGAAGCTGGACGTGAACGTGAAGCCCGCCGTGGGTGCCGAGTACACCCTGTCCACCTGCCAGTTGGACTTCTGCCTGCCCGCAAAGTTCCACCTGACCTATGTGGACAAGGACGGCTCTGAAAAGACTCCTGTGGTGCTGCACCGCGCAATTCTGGGCTCTCTGGACCGCTTCATGGCCTACCTGATCGAGGAGACCAAGGGCAAGTTCCCCACCTGGCTGGCTCCCACGCAGGTCAAGGTGCTGCCCGTGTCCGAAAAGACGCTGGAGTACGCACAGGATGTGACCGAGAAGCTGTCTGACGCCGGTATCCGTGTTGTGCTGGATGACGACAACCAGAAGATCGGTTACAAGATCCGTGCCGCACAGCAGGTGGACCGCGTGCCCTATATGCTGGTGCTGGGTGCCAAGGAAGCCGAGGCCGGCAACATCTCCGTGCGCGACCGCAAGGGCGAGACCACCGAGATGAGCCTTGAGGACTTTATCGCCAAGGTCACCACCGAGATCCGCACCCGCAGCCTGTAAGGTATAATATAAGAACGAGGGCGCTGCACAGCATTTTGTGCAGCGCCCTCGTTTTTTGATTACAGAGAAAAGAGATTTACTTCCCAAACAGATCACTATGGGTGCCAGTGCGGGTCAAGGTCAGCACCAGAACATCGTTCTGCACCCGATAGACCAGCAGCCAGTCCGGCTGGATATGGCACTCCCGGTGCCCGACCCAATCGCCCGTCAGGGCGTGGTCACGGTTCTTCTCCGGCAGCGGCTCTCCCATGGCAAGGCAGGTGATCACGTCCTGCAGCAGTTCAATTTTTAGTCCCCGTTTTCTGGCCAGCTTATAATCCTTGCGGAACTGGGTGGTGGGGATAATGGTCAGCTTTGTTTCTCTCATTTTTCCAGATCCGCAAACAGCTCATCCAGATCCCGATACTTCTTTGCCTTCGGGTCTGCCGCGATATGCTCTGCTTCCAGCATAGCGGCCACGGTCTCCTTGTTCGGGCGCTCGGTGCGGATTTCGAAGGGAATACCGCCCTCCCGCAAGGACTGCCGCACAAAGATGTTGAACGCGGTGGAAAGGTTCATGCCCAGTTCCGCAAACAGGGCATCGGCCTGCGCCTTCAGGTCGGAATCCATCCGAATACTGACATTGGTAGTTGCCATACAGATCAGCTCCTTTCGCCTTTATTATAAGTGTATCGCACGAAGATTGCAATACAATGCACATAAAATTTACAAATTCGCGGCACAGCAAAAGCCCCGCTCCCTTGTGCGCAGGAGCGGGGCTTTCGACTTACTGTTGATTCGAACAAAAAAAGGAAAAAGGAAAAAGGAGAACGATCTATCTGTCACGCCGGGCGGCGGGGACTGTGTCGGAGCAGCCTGACTGCCGCCGCAGCGGGAACAGCGGAGAATTTAGTGGAGGGTTACTCCACGTCCTGCAGCGCGGCGTAGTTCTCTTCGCCGGTGCGGATCTTGACCACGCGGGTCACGTTGTAGACAAAGATCTTGCCGTCACCGATATGGCCGGTGTACAGCGCCTTCTTGGCGGCTTCCACCACAGCGTCCACGCTGATGCGGGAGACGATGACTTCCACCTTGATCTTGGGCAGCAGGGTGGTATCCACCGGCACGCCGCGGTACTTTTCAGGCGTGCCCTTCTGGATGCCGCAGCCCATGACCTGCGTCACGGTCATGCCGGTGACGCCCAGATCATTCAGGGCAGTCTTGAGCTGGTCGAACTTTGCCAGCTTTGCAATGATGGACACCTTGTGCATACCGGTGTCGTAGACGCCATCGTGGATCACAGGCTCGCGCACCACCGGCACGGCAGCATCCATCTGCTTTGCCGAAGCCTTGGTGATGTCATCCTCGCCCAGATCAGTGTTCTCGTTGGGGGTCATGGCAGCGGAGTTTGCATCCGAGATGGCAAAGCCTGCATAAGCGGAAGCCAGACCGTGCTCGTGGATGTCCAGACCGTCGATCTCCACCTCGGCGGGCACACGCAGGCCAAGGGTCTTATCAATGATCTTGAAGATGATGAACATCACGATCACAACATAGACATCCACGCAGACCAGACCCAGCAGCTGGGTGCCCAGCTGTGCCAGACCGCCGCCGTAGAACAGACCGGCGTGGGCGGTGTTGGAGCCGGTGGAGAACAGACCCACCGCAATGGTGCCCCAGACGCCGTTTGCAAAGTGGACGGAAACAGCACCTACGGGGTCATCCACCTTGGCGATCTTATCGAAGAATTCCACGCTCAGCACCACAAGGATACCGGCCACAAAGCCGATGAAGAAAGCGCCAAAGGGGGAGACAGTATCGCAGCCTGCGGTAATAGCCACAAGGCCAGCCAGAGAGCCGTTCAGGGTCATGGAGACATCCGGCTTGCCGTAGCGCAGCCAAGTGAAGATCATGGTCACGCAGGTAGCAACGGCTGCGGCAAGGTTGGTGTTGAAGCAGACCAGACCGGTCAGGGTCATAGTGGCATCGGTGGACAGGCTCAGGGAAGAGCCGCCGTTGAAGCCGAACCAGCAGAACCACAGAATGAACACGCCCAGAGCACCGGCGGTCAGGTTGTGGCCGGGGATGGCGTGGGGGTTGCCGCTCTTGTCGTACTTGCCAATACGGGGACCCAGCATCCATGCGCCCAGCAGAGCGATGACGCCGCCCACGTTATGCACGGCTGCGGAGCCTGCAAAATCGTGGAAGCCCATGCTCTGCAGCCAGCCGCCGCCCCACATCCAGTGGCCGCAGATGGGGTACACCACCAGCGAGATGGCGGCGGAGTACACGCAGTAGGCCTTGAAGTTGGTGCGTTCGGCCATGGAGCCGGAGACGATGGTGGCTGCCGTAGCGCAGAACACGGTCTGGAACACGATGTACACCCACAGGGGGATATCCAGACCCAGATGGCTGTAATCGCCCTGAATGAAGGGATCGAAACCGCCGATCAGTGCGCCGGTACCGCCGAACATCAGGCCGAAGCCGATGAGCCAGTAACAGGGCGTGCCGATGCAGAAATCCATCATGTTTTTCATCAGGATGTTGCCGGTATTCTTTGCCCGGGTGAAGCCGGCTTCGCATAGGGCGAATCCGGCCTGCATGAAGTACACTAGAAACGCTCCTACGAGCGTCCAGCAGGTGTTGACGGAGCTAAACATACTTTCCTACCTCCTACGGTCGTTTTTTGCACGGGGAGCCCTCTATTCTCTCCGTGCGGCAGTATCCCCGAAAACACAAAAGGCGCTGGCGGAATTGCTTCCGTCAGCGCCTTTGCTTTCGATGGCACGAGTATAGTCTCTTTGTGCAAACCTGTCAAGTATTCATCTCAAGGTTTTACGTTTTTCACAACACGGTGAAACTCTGCCGTGCTAAAGTTTGGCAAATGTTTTGCCTGTCAGCCGTTTTTGCCGTCCTTCGGAGAGCCGGACTTGTCCTTTTCCTTGGCGTTGGCCGGGCGGTGGCCGCCCTCCATCTCCCAGTGCAGCAGCATACTCATCAAAGCGCGCAGCGCAAAGGTAGCCGCCAGCGGCACCACAGACTCCAGATTTTGCAGCAAAAAGGTCTTGGCGATCTCTGCTGACATCAGAAATTCCAGCGCGGTGGTCAGGCCGCTGCTCATTTCATGGTGGAAGTCCCGGTGGTCGTTGAAGAAGGTGGCGCGGACATAGTAGAAGGTGGCCTTGGCCAGACTGGTGATGATGATGAACAGACCCACCACCTCGGCAAGACCGGCGATCATGGGCACTGCAGTTTCCAGAAAGGCATCCAACAGGTGGGTGAGGTTCAGGTTGAACAGGGTCAGTCCTTGCATGATCTCCTCCGCAGCTTACAGCAGGGTCTTGACGTAAGCGGCCAGTTCCTCGTCCTTGCAGGAGGCAAAGAACAGCTCAGAGAACTTTGCACCCGCCACAGCGCCCTTCAGCAGCTCCTGATCAATGCTCTTCAGGCACTCGATGAGGGGCTTGAAAGTGGCAGCGCGCACGCCGTCCAAAATCTTCTTGTTGCGCTGCTCGGGCACAACGCGCTCCTTGGGGTAGCCCTGACCGTGGCCGAAGCCGAACAGCTTCTCGAAGCAGTACTCGAGGTTCAGCTCGCCGCCCCAGCCGAAGCCCTTGGCAAAGGGCATGGCAACGGCATTGCCGTCGTTGACGTGGGCAAAGGTGTAGGCATCCACGGGATCCTCAACGTGGCCGCAGATGACGCCGGGGAAGCTGTTCAGTGCCAGCATGGCGCCCTCGCCGGTGCCGCAGCCGGTAACAACGTAGTCCGCAGCGCCGCTGTTCAGCAGGATAGCAGCCAGAATGCCGCACTGCACATAGGTCAGCTGTGCAGCATCGTCGGCGGCGTACATGCCGTAGTTGACCACCTCGTGGCCCATGGGCTCCACCACCTTCTTCAGGGCAGCTTCAATGATGCCGTTCTTGGCGGCCTGACTGTTCTCGTTGATAAGTGCGATCTTCATAACAATGGTTCTCCTTCTTATTTTTCCCTGCGGTGCGCAGGTGTTATACAAAGTCCTCCCGCATGGGGGTAAAGAAATCCAGCATCACGCCGCCCTCCAGACAGACACAGCCGTGCATGACGCCGTTCTGCTTGAGCAGGGTGTCGCCGGGGCCTACCTCCCGGGTCTCGTCCCCGATGGTAAAACGGTATCGCCCGGAGACGATATAGGTGATCTGGGTGTGGGGGTGGCAGTGCATGGCACCCACGCCGCCGGTCTCAAAGGTGTTTTCCACACACATGGCGTCCTTGCTATACGCCAGCACGCGGCGCTGCACCCCGGGGCTGCAGGGTTCCGGGGCAATCTCGGCATGGGGCACCCAAGGGATATCCTGATGTGCTTTTTCCATTATAGCATAACATCCTTTCCCGTACAAATGCAAAAGGGACTGCCACACAACGCTGTGCGGCAGTCCCCGGGGTCAGAACTGCGGAGTGCCCTCAGCGTTTACTGGGGCTGCTTGCCGATGTAGGCCAGAATGCCGCCGTCCACATACAGGATCAGGCCGTTGACAAAGTCAGAAGCCTCAGATGCCAGGAACACAGCGGGTCCGCCCAGATCCTCGGCCTCGCCCCAGCGGCCTGCGGGGGTCTTGGCAACGATGAACTGGTCGAAGGGGTGACGGCTGCCGTCGGGCTGGATCTCGCGCAGCGGTGCGGTCTGCGGGGTAGCGATGTAGCCGGGTCCGATGCCGTTGCACTGGATGTTGTAAGCGCCGTACTCGGAAGCGATATTCTTGGTCAGCATCTTCAGGCCGCCCTTTGCTGCTGCATAAGCAGAAACGGTCTCACGGCCCAGCTCGCTCATCATGGAGCAGATGTTGATGATCTTGCCGCCGCCCTGTGCGATCATATCGGGGATGATGGCCTTTGCCACGATGAAGGGAGCGTTCAGATCAACATCGATGACCTGACGGAACTGAGCAGCGCTCATCTCGGTCATGGGGATGCGCTTGATGATACCGGCGTTGTTGACCAGAATGTTGATGTGGCCGACTTCCTCGGTGATCTTTGCCACCATGGCGTTGACGGCATCCTCATCGGTAACGTCGCAGACGTAGCCGTGAGCCTTGATGCCTGCCTCTGCATAGGAAGCCAGACCCTTGTCCACCAGCTCCTGCTTGATATCATTGAACACGATGGTAGCGCCGTTGGCTGCCATAGCCTTTGCAATTGCCATGCCGATGCCGTAGGATGCGCCGGTGATCAGCGCCACCTTGCCGGTCAGGTCAAAAGATTTGGGAGTGCACTGTGCCATAATAAAGTCCTCCTGTCAAAAATCGTATTCTACACGGCGCAAATTGCAGCCGTGCTGCTTTGCAAAGCGCGTCGTATCCGGCTGTGCCGGAGTGCGCTCTTACTTGTATACCAGTCTAGCATCCTTTGCAGGAAGTGTCAAGGCACATTCTTGTGAAGTTTTGTTGTACTTTCTTTAGATTTTCGCTTTTATGCCGAAAAACAGCACGAAAAACCGTCGTTTTTCAGCGCGATAGTTTGTGCAGGCTGACGCGCCTTGTCACGGTGCACAAGATATTCCGACGATCTTTGGGCTTGTTGACAAGTTTGGACGACCTTTGTCTTTTACCCCAGCTTTTTCTTCTGCTGGCGCGCCACGATGGGCATCAGCAGGGGGATGGGCACAAGGCGTTGGGCGCTGGTGCACAGCCGCATAAAGGCAGAGGGCACGATGATGGTCTTACGGTGCATCATGCCCAGCAGGGCCTCCTCTACGCACAGCTCGGGGGTAATGCCATGCAGGGCAAACACCACCCCGGCACGGTCGTTGAACTCGGTGTCCACCGGGCCGGGGCAGAGGGCGCAGACGTAGACGGGGCTGTGCATCTCCCGCAGCTCCTCAGCCACGCCGCGGGTCATGCTGACCACATAGGCTTTGCTGGCGTAGTAGCCCGCCATATAGGGCCCGCCGGGCAGCAGCCCCGCAGAGGATGCCACATTCAGGATGGTGCCGCCGCCCTGCGCGTGCATCTTGCGCACCACGGCGCGGAACAGCCGCGCCATGGCGGCAACATTCACTTGGATCATCTCTTCCTCGCGGGCTTCCTCCGTTTCCAGAATGCTGCCGCAGACGCCGAAACCGGCGTTGTTGATGAAGATGTCGATGTGCTCCTCGGCCAGTACTTCGCACAGGCGGCTGCACTCCTCGGCGCGGGAGAGGTCGGCAGTTTCGATGCGGCAGTCGGTGCCGTGGGCTGCGTGCAGCTCCTTGGCAAGGGTCTGCAAACGGTCGGCGCGGCGGGCGGTCAGGATGAGCCGACAGCCCATAGCGGCATACCGGCGGGCGAACTCCCGGCCGATGCCGGAACTTGCTCCGGTGATCCAGATGGTCTTTTGCATGGTGGTTCTCCTTTTTTCGCCCCCAAACGGGGCTTTCTGTACTTGTTGCCCTTATTTTAGCATAGTCTGCCCGTGCTTTCTATGCAATTTTCGTAAACGATGCAAAAGAGAACCCGAAACGCCGCAGGCGTTTCGGGCTCTCTCATAAATATTATTTCAGCAGGTTATCGTTCTCAAAGTAGTCGATGCGCATGGCCTTGCGCACCTCGTCCAGCGTGGCGGCAGCGGTCTTTTCGGCGTAAGCGCTGCCCTCTTTGAGGATCTCCACCACCTCGGGCAGGCGCTGCTCCCACTCCTTGCGGCGGGTGCGGATGGGCTCCAGCTCAGCCTGCATGACGCTGTTCAGGAACTTTTTCACCTTCATATCGCCCAGACCGCCGCGCTGATAGTGCGCCTTGACCTCGTCCAGATTCTGGTACTCCGGCCAGAACTCGGCAAAGTGCTCGGGGCGGCAGAAAGCGTCCAGATAGATGAACACCGGGTTGCCCTCCACCTTGCCGGGGTCCTGCACGCGCAGGTGGTTGGGGTCGGTAAACATGGACTTGACCTTCTTCTCGATGTCCTCCGGTTCCTCGGACAGGTAGATGCAGTTGCCAAGGCTCTTGCTCATCTTGGCCTTGCCGTCAATGCCGGGCAGACGCAGGCAGGCGGCGTTCTGGGGCAGAACGATCTGGGGCTCTACCAGCGTTTCGCCGTAGACGGAGTTGAACTTGTGCACGATCTCGCAGCACTGCTCAATCATGGGTTTCTGATCCTCACCGGCGGGCACGGTGGTAGCCTTAAAGGCGGTGATATCGGCAGCCTGACTGATGGGGTAGCAGAAGAAGCCCACCGGGATGCTGGCTTCGAAGTTGCGCATCTGGATCTCGCTCTTCACGGTGGGGTTGCGCTGCAAACGGCTGACGGTGACCAGATTCTGGTAGTAGAAGCTCAGCTCGGTCAGCTGCGGCACCATGGACTGGATGAAGATGTGCACCTTGTTGGGGTCCAGACCGCAGGCCAGATAGTCCAGCGCCACCTGCAAAATGTTCTGGCGCACCTTCTCCGGGTTGTCGGCGTTGTCGGTCAGCGCCTGCGCGTCGGCGATCATGATAAAGATCTCGTCATATTCGCCGGTATTCTGCAGCCGCACCCGCTCCTTCAGAGAGCCGACATAGTGGCCAACGTGCAGGCGGCCGGTGGGACGGTCGCCGGTCAGAATAACTTTTTTCATGATGTTCTCCTTTGTCAAGGATTTGACCCCCTCCGACAAGCCTTGCGGCATTGCCAGCTCCCTCAAGGGAGCGCCTTTTCGCCTTACTGCACCGTAAAGCTGCGTGGCAAGAGGTTCCTTTTATACTTTATAGTGTGTTAAGTATAGCCCCCCGGGGCGGTGCTGTCAACAAGGCCGCCGGAAAAAGAAAAAAGCGATGGAAAATTTCCATCGCTTTGCTGGCGCCTCTTGCCTGACTCGAACAGGCGACACCCTGATTAACAGTCAGGTGCTCTAACCGACTGAGCTAAAGAGGCATATCAGTGACTGCGAGAAATATTATACCGCAGTCACCGCACTTTTGCAAGCCCTTTTTGCAAAAAATGCTGAGTAATTTGTCAGTTATGAAAAAAGCAGCGCAAAAACGCCCGTAGGTGCTTCTGCGCTGCTATAAAAGAATGCTTTTTTGAAATTACTTCAGTTTGCTCTTGGCCTTCATGCGCTGGTCGTGGTTCAGGATCTGCTTGCGGATGCGCAGATTCTCCGGGGTGACCTCCAGCAGCTCGTCCTGTGCCAGGAACTCCAAGCAGCCCTCCAGGCTCAGCTTGCTGATGGGGATCAGGCGCAGAGCGTCGTCGGAGCCGGAAGAACGGGTGTTGGTCAGGTGCTTGGTCTTGCAGACGTTCACGTCCACATCCTCGCCGGAAGCGGTGTAGCCGATGACCATGCCCTCGTACACCTTTTCGCCGGGGCCCACCAGCAGGGTGCCGCGCTGCTGAGCGTTGAACAGGCCGTAGGTGACGGCCTCGCCGGTCTCAAAGCTGACCAGAGAACCGGTGGAGCGGTTGGCGATCATGCCAGCCCAGACATCGTAGCCGTCAAAGATCTGGTTGATGATGCCCTCGCCGTGGGTATCGGTCAGGAACTGGTTGCGGTAGCCGAACAGGCCGCGGCTGGGCATCCGGAACTCCAGACGCACACGGTCAGAGCCCAGGGACTCCATCTGCTGCAGGATGGCCTTGCGCTGGCCCAGACCGGTCATGACGGCACCCTGATACTGGGTGGGCACGTCGATGACGACATGCTCCATGGGCTCGTAAGTCTTGCCGTCGATGACCTTGGTCAGAACGTGCGGGGGAGAAACCTGCAGCTCGTAGCCCTCGCGGCGCATGGTCTCGATCAGGATGGACAGGTGCATCTCACCACGGCCCATGACACGGAAGGAATCAGTGGTGGCGGAGTCCTCCACCTTCAGGGCCACGTCCTTCAGCAGTTCCTTCTGCAGACGGTCGCGGATCTGACGGCTGGTGACGAACTTGCCCTCACGGCCGGCCAGCGGGCTGTCGTTGACCGAGAAGGTCATCTCCACGGTGGGGTCGTTGATCTTGACGAAGGGCAGCGGCTCCACGTTGGAGGGGCTGCACAGGGTGTTGCCGATGGTCACGTCCGGCAGACCGGAGAATGCCACGATATCACCTGCGGTGATGTTGTCGCACGGCTGACGGCCGTTGGCCTGGAAGTCGTACAGCTTGGTCAGACGGCCGCGCATCTTCAGGTCGGGGTTGTGCCAGTCGCACACGACCACTTCCTCACCCACCTTGGCAACGCCGTTCTGGATACGGCCGATGCCGATGCGGCCCACGAACTCGTTGTAGTCCACAGAGGAGACCAGCATCTGGAAGGGAGCTTCAGGGTCGCCCTCGGGCGGCTTGATGGTGCTCAGCAGGGTGTCGAACAGGGGGATCAGGTCGGTGCCCGGCACATCCGGGTCCAGGCTGGCGGTGCCGTCACGGCCGCAGCAGAACAGGATGGGGCACTCCAGCTGCTCGTCGGTAGCACCCAGATCCATCAGCAGGTACAGCACCTCGTCGATGACTTCCTTGATGCGGGCATCGGGACGGTCGATCTTGTTGATAGCCACCACCAGGCTCAGGTTCTGCTGCAGAGCCTTCTGCAGCACAAAGCGGGTCTGGGGCATGCAGCCCTCGGCAGCGTCCACCAGCAGCAGTACGCCGTTGACCATCTTCAGCACGCGCTCCACCTCGCCGCCAAAGTCAGCGTGGCCCGGGGTGTCGACGATGTTGATCTTGACGCCCTTGTAGGTGCAGGAGCAGTTCTTAGCCAGAATGGTGATGCCGCGCTCACGCTCGATATCGCCGCTGTCCATCACGCGCTCGGCCACGGCCTGATTGTCGCGGAAAGCGCCGCTCTGACGCAGCAGGGCATCCACCAGGGTGGTCTTGCCGTGGTCAACGTGAGCGATAATGGCAACGTTGCGCAAATCGTTACGAACCATAAATTTCTACCTCTCTATTTAAAAAGACTCATAAAATACGAACGAACGTCATACAATCCTAAGTTTATAACAGAACAGGGTGGTTTGTCAAGATTGTATAAAAATTTTTTCTGCAATTCAGCATTATGACCGTAAACTTCCCGCAGATTTGTGCGGCGTGTACCTTAAAAATATGCTATACTAAAACCATAAAATGAACCGGAGGTGTTTTGCATTGAAGCTGACATTTTTAGGCGCGAACCACGAGGTGACCGGCAGCTGCACCATGCTGGAAGCGGCAGGGCAGCGTTTCCTCATCGACTACGGCATGGAGCAGGGCAAGAATGTGTACGAAAACCAGCCCTTGCCCGTAGCCCCCGGCGAGATCGACTTTGTGCTCATCACCCATGCCCATATCGACCATACCGGTCTTTTGCCGCTGCTGGCGCACAACGGCTTCCGGGGCAGGATCTACGCCACCATCCCCACCGTGGAGCTGTGCGGCATCATGCTGCGGGACTCGGCGCATATTCAGGAGTTTGAAGCCGAGTGGAAAAACCGCAAGGGCAAGCGCGCCGGCGCAGAGCCGGTGGAGCCCATGTACACCGTGCAGGATGCCGAGGCCGCCTGCCGCCTGTTCCGGGGTGTGGAGTACGGCAAGCGTATCGAGCTTGCCCCGGGCATCGAGGCACGGTTCGTGGACGTGGGGCACCTGCTGGGCTCTGCCAGCATCGAACTGTGGATCACCGAGGGCAGCACCACCACAAAGCTGGTGTTCTCCGGCGATATCGGCAATCTGAATCAGCCCATCATAAAGGACCCTACCTACATCCAACAGGCAGACTATGTGTTCATGGAGTCCACCTACGGCGACCGCAACCACGACCCCCGGCCGGACTACGTGGCAGAATTGGCAAAAATTTTGCAGCGCACCTTTGACCGGGGCGGCAACGTGGTGGTGCCCAGCTTTGCCGTGGGACGCACGCAGGAGATGCTGTATTTTTTGCGGGAGATCAAGGAAAAAGGCCTTGTCAAAGGACACGGCAACTTCCCGGTCTACATCGACAGCCCGCTGGCCACCGAAGCCACCCGCATCTTCCGGGATACAGACCCTGACTGCTTTGACGCCCAGACCCGTGCACTGCTGGAAAAGGGCATCGACCCCATCAACGTGCCGGGGCTGCGCATCAGCGTGACCAGCGATGACTCCCGCATGATCAACACCGACCGCACGCCCAAGGTCATCCTGTCCGCCAGCGGCATGTGCGAAGCCGGACGCATCCGCCACCACCTCAAGCACAACCTGTGGCGGCCGGAATGTACCATTCTGTTCGTGGGCTTTCAGGCCGTGGGCACCTTGGGGCGCACCCTCATCGAAGGGGTGGACTCGGTCAAGCTGTTCGGTGAGCCCATCGAGGTAAAGGCCGAGATCTGTCAGCTGACCGGCATGTCCGGCCACGCGGACAAGGACGGTCTGCTGCGCTGGGTGAACGCCTTTACGGAAAAGCCCCGGCGGGTGTTCGTGATCCACGGCGAGGACGAGGTGGAGAACCGCTTTGTGGACACCCTGACCGAGCAGGGCTTTACCGCCTGTGCACCCTACAATGGTGCGCAGTGGGCCATCGGTGCCGAGGGTGCAGTCTGCCTGCAGGAGGGCACAAAGGTCCGTGTGGAGCAGAGGACAGGCGAGGGTGCAAACCGCGCCGCTACCGTGTTCCAGCGGCTGCTCAGCGCCGGCAAGCGCCTGCTGCGGGTCATTGAGCACAACGAGGGCGGCGCCAACAAGGATCTGGCCAAATTTGCCGACCAGATCAACGCTCTGTGCGACAAATGGGACAGGTAATGCTGCGGCTTTCTGCAGCAGAGCAGCCCGGGAAAAACGCAGCAGCGTCAAAAGCTTCCGGGTACACTGCACCGCTGAAAAAAGAGGAGAGATTTTTGTAAAAAACCGTTGACAAGCGTCCCACCAGCTGGTATAATAACCCATGTCGTCAGGCATGAAGCCAAGTATCTGGGGGTTTAGCTCAGCTGGGAGAGCGCTTGCATGGCATGCAAGAGGTCACCGGTTCGATCCCGGTAATCTCCACCAGAAACAAAAAGCACTACACAGAAATGTGTGGTGCTTTTTTGTTGACGCCAAACGAGTGAGGGTTTAGCTCAGCTGGGAGAGCGCCGTGCATGGACTGCAAGAGGGTCACCGTGATCAGAATCGGCCCGGTAATCTCCACCAGAATGAAAGCACTACACGGAAACGTGTGGTGCTTTTTTGTTTTATCTGCCGTTCACCTTACGTCCCCTTTCATGAAAAAAGCGTTTGTCGCAGCCCGCAGGCCGTGACAAACGCTTTTTATTTTACTGTGCGCCCAAGCGCATTTTGAAGTCCTGATAGCCAAAGTGCACCAGCTCCCGGCAATTGCCGTCTGCGCCCAGCAGCCAGATAGGCGGCAGGGGCATCCCATTGAAGGTGTTGTTCTTGCAGGTGGTGTAGATGGCCATATCGCCGAAAATGAGCTTATCGCCCTCGGCAAGGGGGGTGTCAAAGCTGTAATCCCCGATGATATCCCCCGCAAGGCAGGTGGGGCCGCCCAGCCGGACGGTGTGCGCCTTCTCTCCTGCCTCGCCGGCGTCCAGCAGCGGCGGGCGGTAGGGCATCTCGATGACATCCGGGGTGTGGCAGGCTGCGGACATATCCAGAATGGCAAGACTGGTATCCCCGTTGCGCAGGGTGTCCAGCACGGTAGTGACCAGATAGCCTGCATTCAGCGCCCAAGCCTCGCCGGGCTCCAAATACACCTGTACGCCGTACTTCTGCCGCACCGAGAGGATGCAGTTTTCCAGCGTAGCAAGGGCATAGCCCGGGCGGGTGATGTGGTGTCCCCCGCCGAAATTGAGCCACTGCATTCTGGGCAGCAGGTCGGCAAACTTTTTCTCCACTGCGGCCAGCGTTACCGCCAGCGCATCGGCGTCCTGCTCGCACAGGGTATGGAAGTGCAGACCGTCCAACAGGGCGGGCAGCTCCGGGTGCGCTGCCACAGCGGCGTCCCACTGAGCACGGGTGGTGCCCAGACGGCTGCCGGGGGCGCAGGGGTCGTAAATTTCATGACCCTCCTGCGTGGAGCACTCCGGGTTGATGCGCAGACCGATGCTTTTGCCCGCCGCCTTTGCCGCCGGGCCGAACTTTGCCAGCTGGCTGGGCGAGTTGAACACGATGTGGTCGGCGTATTGCAGCAATTCCTCAAACTCATCTGTCCGGTAGGCGGCGCAGAACACATGGTTCTCCTTCTCCGGCAGCTCTTCCCTGCCCAAGCGGCTCTCGTACAGGCCGCTGGCCTCGGTACCTGCCAGATAGGGTGCCAGCACCGGGTAGACGTTAAAGTTGGAAAAAGCCTTCTGCGCCAGCAGGATGCGGCAGCCGGTGCGCTGCTGCACACCCAGCAGGATCTCGCCGTTGCGGCACAGTTGGGCTTCGTCCAGCAGATAGCAGGGGGTGGGCAGGCGGTGCAGCTGCGCCTCGGACAGGTTTGCCAGCCCCGCAAAGGGCGGGCGGCTGTCGCGCACCCGCATCAGTCCACCAGAGCCGGGTTATGGCTCTCGGAGCGGGGCAGGCCGTACTTATCCAGTGCATCCAGATACGGATCGGGATCAAACTCCTCGACAGTGTGCACGCCCTTGGTGGTCCACTTGCCGGTGAGCAGCATCAGGGCACCGCACATGGCGGGCACGCCGGTGGTGTAGCTGATAGCCTGAGAGCCCACTTCCTTGTAGCACTCCTGATGGTCGCAGACGTTGTAGATATAGTAGGTCTTATCCTTGCCGTCCTTTTTGCCGGTAAAGATGCAGCCGATGTTGGTCTTGCCTTTGGTACGGGGGCCAAGGCTGGCGGGGTCCGGCAGCAGAGCCTTGAGGAACTGGATGGGCACGATCTCCTGTCCGTTGAAGTTGACAGGGGTGGTGGACAGCATGCCCACGTCCTCCAGACAACGCATGTGGTCCAGATAGCTCTGGCCAAAGGTCATGAAGAAGCGGATGCGCTTTGCCTCCGGGATGTTCTTTGCCAGAGACTCGATCTCCTCGTGGTGCAGCAGGTACATATCCTTGTCGCCCACCTGATCGAAGTTGTACTCCCGCTTGATGCTCATAGCCGGGATCTCTACCCAGTGGCCGTTCTCCCAGTAGCTGCCGGGAGCGGACACCTCGCGCAGGTTGATCTCCGGGTTAAAGTTAGTGGCAAAGGCATAGCCGTGGTCGCCGCCGTTGCAGTCCAGAATATCGATGGTGTCAATGGTATCGAACTCGTGCTTTTTGGCATAGGCACAGTAAGCCTGGGTCACACCCGGGTCGAAGCCGCTGCCCAGCAGGGCGGTCAGGCCGGCTTCCTCGAACTTTTTGGCGTAGGCCCACTGCCAGCTGTAATCAAAGTAGGCAGAGAAGCCGGCCTCCTTGCAGCGCTTCTCGTAGATGGCGCGCCACTCCGGGTCATCGGTGTTCTCGGGCTCGTAGTTGGCGGTGTCCATGTAGTTGACGCCGCAGGCGAGGCAGGCGTCCATGATGGTCAGGTCCTGATAGGGCAGGGCGATGTTCATCACGAGGTCGGGCTGGTAAGCCTTGATGAGGGCGATGACCTCCTCCACCTTGTCTGCGTCCACCTGTGCGGTGGTGATCTTGGTAGTAGTGGTGGGAGCCAGCTCAGCAGCCAGCTTATCGCACTTTGCCTTGGTACGGCTGGCGATGCAGATCTCGGTGAACACCTCGGGCACCTGGCAGCACTTATGGATGGCAACAGAGGCCACGCCGCCGCAGCCGATGATCAGAACTTTGCTCATGTCGGTTACTCCTTTATCTGTAAAATGGTAGGTTCGTATTTATACCTGAAAGCCCGGCCAGCCCTTGTCCAGCGCGATCAGGGTCTCGCGCAGCACCTTGCAGGCGGTGGCGGTGGAAACGCCGGTGGTGTCCAGCGTGGGGGCAAGCTCGTTCAGGTCTGCACCGATGATGTTGGCCTTGGTCACAGTGCGGATGGCCTCCAGCAGCTGCAAAAAGCTTACGCCGCCAGCCTCCGGGGTACCGGTGCCCGGGAAGCAGGAGGGGTCAAGGCAGTCCAGATCGATGGTCAGGTACACCGGCACCTTGCTCTCGCACAGCTGTGCGGTCAGCTCGGCAAGGCCGGTAAAATCGAACTTGTGCATCTCGGTGTGCTGGGCAGCAAACTCAAATTCTGCCCGGTCGCCGCTGCGGATGCAGAACTGGTGGATGTGTCCGTCGCCCACCAGCTCATGGCAGCGGCGGAGGACGCAGGCGTGGCTCAGCTTTGCGCCGAGGTAGTCGTCCCGCAGGTCGGCATGGGCGTCAAAGTGGATGATATGTACGTCGGGCCAGCGCCGCTGGATGGCCCGGAAGCTGCCCAGGGTCACCAGATGCTCGCCCCCAAGCAGCACAGGCAGCTTGCCTGCGGCCAGAATCTCCTCCGCCCGGCTCTCAATGTCCAGCAGCGCCAGCTCCGCGCTGCCAAAGCACAGCTCCAGATCGCCGCTGTCGAACACGTCAAAATCGGTCAGGTCGGCGTTCTGGTAGGGGCTGTAAGTCTCCAGACCATAGCTCTCGTGCCGGACGGCCGCCGGGCCGAACCGTGCACCGGGGCGGTAGCTGGTGGTGGAATCGTAAGGCGCACCGTACAGCACGATGCTGGCGGCGCGGTAGCTGCTGTCGCAGCCGATAAAGGTCTCAACGTTGGGGTGCATCAGTGTTCCTCCACTTCCCGCAGCATCTCCTCCAGAAAAGCCGGCAGGTAGAATGCTCCGATATGCAGTTTGGTGGTGTAGTAGCGGGTGCGCATATTCAGCGCCTTCCACGCTTCTGCGTCCAGATCATCAATGGGATGGTATTTTTTGCTTGCAAAGCCGAACAGCCAATAGCCCGCCGCAAAGGTAGGGATATGTGCCTGATACACCCGGCTGATGGGGAAGGTGGATGCAATGCGCTTGTGGCTGCGCTGCATGGCGCTGGCATCTTCGGCGTAGAAGGGACTGCCCTGCTGGTTGACCATGATGCCGTCCTCTTTCAGGGCGTTGAAGCAGCTGCCGTAGAACTCGCGGGTGAACAGACCCTCAGAGGGGCCGAAGGGGTCGGAGGAGTCCACGATGATGAGGTCGTACTCTTCCTCGCAGCGGCGGATATACTTCAGGGCATTCTCAAAATAGATATGCACCCGGCGGTCATCCATACGGCAGGCATTGCCGGGCAGATAGGCGCGGCAAGCCTCCACCACCTGCGGGTCCATCTCCACAAGGTCGATGCGCTCCACGCGGTCGTAGCGGGTCAGCTCCCGCACCACGCCGCCGTCTCCGGCGCCGATGACCAGAATATCCTTGGCCTCCTTGTGCACCGCCATGGGCACATGGACGATCATTTCGTCGTAGATGAACTCGTCGCGCTCGGTCAGCATCACGTTGCCGTCCAGCGTGAGCACCCGGCCGAACTCCGGGGTCTCAAAGATATCGATGCGCTGGTAATCGCTCTGCTTGGAGTAGAGCTGCTTGTTTACACGAATGCTGTGCTTCACATCCGGGGTGTGAAACTCTGAAAACCAAAATTCCATCTCTTTCCCTCCTTATGCCAGAACATTCAGGTGCAAGATTTCGGGGTCCTCCGGGCCGGTCATGCTGCAGCCCTTGGCCTTGGCGTACTCGATGTAGTTCAAGATCTCCTTGGTGATGCGCTCGCCGGGTGCAAGGATAGGGATGCCCGGGGGATAGCACATCACGAACTCGCTGCACACCATGCCCTCGGTCTCCCGCAGGGGCAGGCTCTTTTTGGGGGCGTAGAAAGCCTCCTGCGGGCTGGCAGCCACCACGGGGTCGATGTATTCCTGGCTCAGCAGACCCGAGCCATCGGTGCGGTAGCGGCGCTTGATCTCCGCCAGTGCACTGACCAGACGCTCCACCTCCTGCGGACGGTCGCCGATGGACAGGTAGGCAAGGATGTTGCCGATATCGCCGAACTCAATCTGGATATCATACTCATCTCTCAAAATGTCATATACTTCGATTCCGGCAAGTCCCAGTTCCAGCGTATGAATCGAGAGCTTTGTCGTATCAAAGTCAAAAATACTGCTCCCATTCACAAGCTCTTTGGAAAACGCATAATATCCGCCAATTTTATTAATCTCTTCTCTTGCATAGTCGGCAAGTGCAGCGACCTTTCCAAAAGCCTCTTTTCCGCGAAGCGCCAGATTTCTTCTGGAAATATCCAGACTGGACAACAGCAGATAGGAACCGCTGGTCGTCTGGGTCAGATTGATAATCTGACTCACATATTCCCAGTTCACATTTTTTCCCGTCAGCAACAGGGAACTCTGGGTCAAGCTTCCCCCGGACTTATGCATGGAAACCGATGCCATATCCGCTCCTGCGTCCATGGCACAGACCGGAAGGTTCTCACCAAAATACAGATGGGTTCCGTGGGCTTCATCCACCAGAACCAGCATATTGTGTGCATGGGCAATCTTTACAATGGATCGAAGATCCGAACAGATTCCATAATAAGTAGGATTGTTCACCAGCACCGCTACCGCATCCGGATTCGCAACAATCGCTTTTTCCACTTCGGACACTTCCATTCCCAGGGAAATTCCGAGACGGTTATCCACCTCCGGGTTTACATAAACCGGTATCGCTCCACACAATACCAGGGCATTGATCACACTCTTGTGTACATTTCTTGGAAGGATGATCTTATCCCCCGCCTTACAGCAGGAAAGTACCATTCCCTGTACCGAAGCTGTCTCTTATACACATCTCCGAGC
>ENA-OZED01000162-OZED01000162.1-human-gut-metagenome-genome-assembly--contig:-NODE-162-length-35587-cov-4.805921_pt1 | contig 35587 bp, 20 predicted proteins | sample MGYA00245066_ERZ653605 | MGnify/ENA primary metagenome ERZ653605 (study PRJEB26926, sample SAMN06165079) | human gut metagenome | biome: ENVO:00009003; feature: ENVO:2100002; material: ENVO:00002003...
GATTCATTGACAGAATAATAAGGTTGGAATTGCTTCATCAGCGAATCCTGTTCACTCTGAATGGGTTTATCGGTCTTATAGAATTTATCAAAAATAAGAGGAATCTCGTCGGCGGAAATTCCCTGGCCGCTGTTTCTGATTTTGACCACCGCTTTGGTTCCTTTATTCAAAACCCGTACGTCGATATATCCCTGAGGATTGACAAATTTCACTGCGTTCTCCACCAGGTTATAAACCACCTGGTGAATCATATCCGGGTCGCCATCCACAAAAATAGCGGGGGCGTCCTCCAGTCCTCTGATTTCCACTTCCTTCTTCTCAATGCTGTCTTCAAAGGTAATCATTACCGACAGAATAATGTCTCTCAATTCAAAGCAGGTCTTGTTCATCCGCAGCTCACCGTTGTCGATTCTGGAAAGATCCAGCATGGTTTTTACCAGGCGGGAAAGCCGCTTTACCTCGTCGGAGACAATTTTCAGATAATAATTCTGTTTATCGGGCGGGATCGTGCCGTCCAGAATCCCGTCGATAAAGCCGGCGATGGTAGTCATGGGGGTTTTCAGCTCGTGGGAAACATTAGCGATGAAGCTCCGCCGGGTTCCCTCAGAGGAGGACAGCGAAGCCGCCATGTTGTTGAACGCCACCGCTAGCTCCCCAATTTCATCATCGCTGGTCACCGGAACACGCCGGGAGAAATCCCCCGACCCGAAGCACCGGGCAGCCTCCGCCATTTCCCGCAAAGGCCTGACCATTTTATAGGAGAACAATCCCACGGCGAAAAAGGAAATCGTCAGCGCCGCGATGGCGGCGAACAGGAACATCTTCAAAACATCGTTGCGGAATGAGGTGAGATAGAGCGCGTCGGTTGAGGTAAACACCGCTCCTACCTGAACGCCGGATTCTGAGGTCACCGGCACGCCTACGGTAAAATGGGAATAGGGATAAATGCCGCCCAGATTGCTGGTGCTGACAAAGCCGTTGTTCAGAACATCCTTCATGATTTTATCCGGGATGCTCTGTTGGGTGTGAATACAATTGCCCCCCTCAGAGCAGAGCAGTGTTTTCCCCTGAACGTCGGTAATAAAAATATCGGCGTTGCTGGAGTCGGAAAAGGTACTCAGAAACCCCTGGAGCACATACCGGTTCGAGATATAATAAGTTCCCGTATCCGCATCCTCCACCAAGCTCTTTTGGGTCAGCGCGGAAATGCTTTCGGCGTTCCGGCGCAGAAGCTCGTTTTTATCGTTTTGCCAGTACTGGGAAATAAAAAACAGCAGCATAGTTCCCAGAAGCAAAAAGCTGATCAGCACAATCGACATACTGACCTGGAGATACTTTTTAAATAATGTCTTACGTGCGGCCACTTACTCCTTCACCTCGAATTTGTAACCCACGCCCCAAACTGTTTTCAGCGCCCATTTGTCGGAAACGCCTTCCAGCTTTTCTCTTAAGCGCTTTACATGGACGTCTACCGTACGGCTGTCGCCGTAATAGTCAAATCCCCACACCTCGTCCAGCAGCTGATCCCGGGTAAACACCCGGTTTGGATTGCTGGCCAGATGGTAGATCAGCTCCATCTCCTTCGGCGGAGTATCCACCTGCACGCCGTTGACCTTCAGTTCATAATTTGTCAGGTTGATGGAAAGCTTATCATATTTGACCTCTTTCACGGCCTCGCCCTGGTTTTGCCCTGTGCGGCGCAGCACCGCCTTGATCCGGGCCACTACCTCCTTGGTCTCAAAGGGCTTCACAATGTAATCGTCGGCTCCCAGTTCCAGGCCCAGCACCTTGTCAAACACCTCGCCCTTGGCGGTAAGCATAATAATCGGCACCTGAGATTTTTTCCGGATTTCACGGCAGACCTGCCAGCCGTCCAGCTGGGGCAGCATAATATCCAGCAAAATCAGTTCCGGGTCCTCTTTTTCATTGAGCTCCACAGCCTCCTTGCCGTCATTGGCGATCACCACCTGATAGCCTTCCTTTTCCAAATAAAGGCGGAGTAATTCGCATATATTCTTATCGTCGTCAACGACCATGATTTTGCCTAATTCCATTAAAATCTCTCCTTTAATGTGATTTTAATTAAACATTATTTAATTTATTATAGTACAAAGCTTCCGGCAATTGGTGAACATTTTCTGAACCGCAGCTGTTTTTTTCGTGTTTTTTCAGCGATATCTTATAAAACGGGAAGGCCATCGTCAATGGTGGACGGCTGAAGGGCGAAATTCCATACCGGGCTTTAGCCCGTTGATTTATAAAGCTGCCTGACAGGATTCAGCGGTCTTCCGAGAACCGGCAAGGCGCTTCAAGGGCGCCTGCATACGGTGTCTGCAAATTCTATAAGCCCACAAGGCCCCGGCGGCACGGCTGTCTGCTTAGCTCTCATTGATTCTCCCCTTTCTTTCCCGATGGAACGCTGTATTCTACCGTCTTTCCGCTCTCTGTCCGAAAATCCAGGCCCGGAGAGATAAGACGCCGGATAAATCCTCAATAAAAAACGGGGCTTCCTGCTTGGAAGCTCCGTTCTCCGAAACCAATCCTGATAAGCCCATCCCAGCAAAGGGGCGAAAAAGCTTAAGCCTTATCCGCCATCAGCTGCACCATGACCGCCTTCTGGGCGTGGAGACGATTTTCCGCCTCCTCAAAAATTTCAGCCGCATGGGCCTCGAATACCTCGGCGGTGATTTCCTCTCCCCTGTGGGCCGGTAAGCAATGCTGCACCATAGCATCCTTGTGGGCCGCCGCCATCAGCTCTTCATTAATTTGATAGCCGGCAAAAGCCTTTTTCCGTTTTTCTGCTTCCCCCTCCTGGCCCATGGAAGCCCAAACATCAGTGATAATCACATCCGCTTCCTTGGCCGCCTCCAGAGGAGCTCTGCAAAGCTCAAAGCAGTCGTACTCCTTGGCGAAATCCAGCACCCGGGGATCGGGATCATATCCCTCGGGGCAGGCCGCAGAGACGGACATGCCTGTTTTCAGCCCTCCAACGATCAGAGAATTCATCATATTGTTGCCGTCCCCGATAAAACACATTTTCAAGCCTTCCAGCTTGCCCTTAAACTCGCGGATGGTCATCAGATCAGCCAGCACCTGGCAAGGATGGCAGAAATCGGTCAGGCCGTTGATAATGGGAATACTGCCGTACTCCGCCAGAGCTTCCACTTCGCTCTGCTCAAAGGTGCGGATCATAATGCCGTTCAAATAGCGGGAAAGCACTCGGGCGGTATCCTGAACGGGCTCGCCTCTGCCAATCTGCATATCCTTGGCCGAGAGGAAAATGGGCATGCCGCCCAGCTGATACATTCCCACCTCAAAGGAAACCCTGGTGCGGGTAGAGGATTTCTGGAAAATCATACCCAAGGTTTTTCCCGCCAGGCGCTTGTGCTCGATTCCATGCTTCAGCTCATACTTCAGCTGATCCGCCAAATTTAAGGTATCCATGATTTCCTGGCTGCTCCAGTCTAAAAGCTTTAATAAATGTTTCATTGGCTTAGCCCTCCAAAATTGATTTTTCTAAAATTTCCAGGCCCTGGTCGATCTCCTCATAGGTGATATTCAGCGGCGGCAGCAGACGCAGTACGGTTTTCGCTGTCAGCACCAGAAGTCCGTTTTTCACACAGCGGCCGGCTACTTCCTTAGCGTTATCCTTTGCCAGTACGATGCCGATCATCATACCCAGCCCCCGAAGCTCCTGAACGCCCGTCATTTTACTCAGCTTCTCCCGGAGGTAACGGCCTTTTTCTTCTACAGAACGTAAAAAACTATCTTTTGCTACTCTTTGTAAAACTTCCAAACCGCCGGCACATGAGACAGGATTTCCTCCAAAAGTAGTGCCGTGCATTCCGGCGCCCAGCACTTCTCCCAAACGAGAAGCGCACAGGCAGGCACCGATGGGAAGCCCTCCGCCCAATCCCTTGGCCGAGGTGATCACATCCGGTTCAATCCCATACTGTTCATAGCAGTAAAGGGACCCGGTCCTGCCGACGCCGGTCTGCACCTCGTCGATCATCAGCAGGATATCCTTTTCCTTGCAGAGGGCGGCGGTTTTCCGCACGAACTCCTTTTCCAGAGGCATGACTCCGCCCTCGCCTTGAATCAGTTCGATCAGCACGGCGCAGGTATTTTCAGTAACACAGGAAAGCAAGCTCTCAAAGTCGTTGGCCCTGGCGTAGGAAAAGCCTTCGGTGAAGGGCCAGAAATGCTCATGAAACACGTCCTGGCCGGTAGCCGCCAGGGTCGTCACCGTTCTTCCATGAAAGGAGTTCACCAGCGTGACGATCTCTGTCCTCTGTTTGCCATATTTATCGGCGCTGTATTTTCTGGCCAGCTTAATAGCACATTCATTGGCCTCGGCTCCGGAATTGCAGAAAAACACCCTGCCAAAGCCTGTCAGGCGGCACAGCTCGGCTGCCAGGCTGGTCTGCACCGGGGAATAGTACAGGTTGCTCATGTGCTGAATCGCGCCTGCTTGTTTAGCGACCGCGCTCACCCAGCCGTCGTCGCAGTAGCCCAGGCTGTTAACGCCGATACCGCTGGTAAAGTCAATATATTCCTTTCCCTCGGTGTCCACCGCGACAGCTCCCTTTCCGTAAACCAGCGCCACGGGAAACCGCCCGTAGGTAGGCATCAGGTTTTCCTGCTCCTGCCGCTTGACTTCCTCAAAATTCATGCTGCTTCCTCTTTTCTTACCGTAATCTAAACGACCAGAGAATGGACCGGAGCATACGCGGATCCGTCCCTCAAAGGGAATCGAATTCCTGATTTGCCCCCCATGCTTCATCCTCCGGAAACAGGCTGGCAGCGCCGGCAGTGCTTTCATCCCTGCCAGCAAGGTTCCTGCCAGTGTTTTACCTTCCGGCCTGCCTGCCGCAAAATTCTTCTGATCCTCCGCCATCTGATAGGCACCAGAACTCTATTTACAAGAAAGCCCAGACCGGCGGGCTGGCGAAACTCTGCCGGCTGAGTAGAAAATCATCTGAAAAGCCCTCATGCTTTCCTTAATAGAACATGGTGCCGATGCCCTCGTCGGAAAACAGTTCGATGAGAATGGAATGGCTGATCCTACCGTCGATGATATGGGCCCGGCCCACGCCCTGGCGCACCGCATCCACACAGCAGTCGATTTTAGGAATCATTCCCCCGCTGATGATGCCTTCCTTCTTCAGCATGGGCACCTCGCTGACGTTGACCACCGGAATTAAGGTGCCTTCGTCATCCTTATCCCGCAGCAACCCCTTGACGTCGGTCATCAAAATTAATTTCATTGCCCCCAGCTTAGCCGCAATGCTGGCGGCCGCCACATCGGCGTTGACGTTATAGGTTTCCCCGTGATAGCCTCCGGCGATAGTGGAAATCACCGGGATATAGCCCTTTTCCACCGCGTCGTTGATCACAGCCGTATTGACGCTGGTGATCTCTCCCACAAAGCCCAGATCCTCGGCGGCGGCTTTCTTTTCCGCCATCAGCATCCGGTTGTCCAGGCCGCACAAGCCCAGCGCCCGGCCTCCCAGCTGCTCCAGCAGCTTCACCAGGTCTTTGTTCACCTTTCCGGCCAGCACCATCTGGACGATATCCATGGTTTCCGCGTCCGTATAGCGCATACCGTTGATAAATTTGCTTTCCTTGCCGATTTTCTTCAGCATCGCGCTGATCTCCGGACCGCCGCCGTGAACTAAGACCACATTGATGCCGACCAGCTGCATCAGCACGATATCCCGCATCATAGCGTCCTTAAGCTCCTCGTTGATCATGGCATTGCCGCCGTATTTTACCACGATGGTTTTACCCGCCCATTTTTGAATATAGGGCAATGCCTTTACCAGCACGTCTGCCCGGTCCTGAATCGGAATTTCCATAACTCGTCACGCCCATTCTATCTAAAAATATCATACGAAAGATCTATGTCTTTTTAATTCTTTCACTCCAGCGCCCATAAAACAGTCAGCCGTCGTATATTTTATTTAGGTGCGGTAATCCCCGTTAATTTTCACATAATCATAGGTCAAGTCACAGCCGTAGGCCTCCGCGTCAAAGGAACCGTCCTTCAGGTCCACCAAAATATCGATTTCCTTTTCCAGCAGGATCTCCTTTGCCTTTTCCTCGCTGAACTCGATGCCCGCGCCATCCACGCATACCGTGACAGCGCCCTTTGCCGAGCGGAACGCCACATCCACCTTGCTGATATCCACATCACAGCCGGAATAGCCGATGGCGCACAGCACCCGTCCCCAGTTGGCGTCGGCGCCGAACATGGCGGCCTTCAGCAGGCTGGAGCAGATCACCGATTTCGCCACGCCTTTAGCGTCCGCCAGCGTTTTCGCCCCGCTGACCTTACAGATCAGCAGCTTGGTCGCTCCTTCTCCGTCGCCGGCCAGCAGTTTGGAGATTTCCCTGCATACAAATACCAGGCCTTCCAGAAACGCTTGGTAATCCTCTGATTTTTCCGTAATCTCCTGATTTCCGGCTTTCCCCGAGGCCAAAACCGCCAAAGTATCGTTGGTCGAGGTGTCCCCGTCAACGCTGACCATATTAAAGCTGACATCCGCGGCCTCCTTGACCGCGCACTGAAGCATTTCCGGAGAAACGGCGGCGTCAGTGGTGAGGAAGCCCAGCATGGTGGCCATGTTGGGGTGAATCATACCGCTGCCCTTGGCGATGCCCCCGATGGTCACTGTTTTGCCGCCTACTTCAATTTGGACGGCGATTTCTTTTTTAACGGTATCTGTAGTCATGATGGCCTCCGCGGCGTCGGTGCCTCCCTCCTTGGAGAGAGCCGACGTTAGGGCCGCCACGGAATTTTCGATGGGCTCGATGGGCAGCACCTGGCCGATAACCCCGGTAGACGCCACTAAAACATCCTCCTGGGGAATGCCCAGCTCTTTAGCCGCCAGCAGGCACATCCTCTCCGCCTTTTCCACGCCGTCGGCGTTGCAGGTGTTGGCGTTGCCGGAGTTGGCGATAACCGCCTGAGCCTTGCCGTTTTTCAGGTGCTGCTGGGTCACCAGAATACAGGCGCCCTTTACCAGGTTCTGAGTATAGACCGCTGCCGCAGAGCAAAGAGTATCAGCATAAATCAGCGCCAGATCCCGCTTGGATTTATTTTTACGGATGCCGCAGTGAACCCCCGAGGCGGTAAAGCCCTGAGCCGCGGTCACGCCGCCTGGAATTTGTTTGATTGGCATAATTGTTCTCTCCTTTTCGCCCTGATTAAAATGCCGGGGGCACCAATGCCAGCCCCGAGGCTTCCTCCAAGCCAAAAATCAGGTTCATATTCTGAATCGCCTGGCCTGCGGCCCCCTTCACCATGTTGTCAATGGCGGAAATAGCGATCAAATTGCCGCACCGGGTATCGATATGCAGGGAAACATCGCAGAAGTTGGAATACTTGATATTATGGATGTCCGCGTTCATGCCGTCTGGCAGCAGGCGGACAAAATACTCGTCCTGATAAAAATCTTCATAAGCCTTCCGCACCTGCGCCTTGGTGACATCCGGCTTCAGCCTTCCGTAGCAGGTGGATAAGATTCCCCGGTTCACCGGCAGCAGATGAGGCACAAAAGTGACATGCACCTTTTGCCCAGAAAGCCGGGACAGCGTCTGCTCAATCTCTGGAGTGTGCCGGTGGCTGGCCACCTTGTAGGCGTGCAGGCCCTCGTTTAAATCCGGGTAATGGGTGCCCTGGGAAAGGCCGCGGCCCGCCCCGGTCACACCAGATTTGGAGTCGATGATGATTCCCGTCAGCTCAATCAAGCCATTTGCTACCGCCGGCGCCAGAGCCAGCGGAGCCCCAGTCGTATAGCAGCCCGGATTGGCAATGACCCTTTTTCCGAGAATATCCTTACGGAACAGCTCCGGCAGGCCGTAAACCGCCTTTTCATGGAGCTCCTTGTCCTGATAGGTTCCGCCGTACCATTTCTGATATTCTTCCTCGCTGTCCAGCCGGAAATCCGCGCCCAGGTCAATAAACGCCTTGCCTTTCTCGTCACAGGCTTTGGCCAGCTCCTGGGAAAGCCCATGAGGCAGAGCGGCGAATACCACGTCGCATTTGTCCACCACCTGGCCGGCGGTTTCACAAACCATATCGCACAGATTGAAGTAGGCGGGATATACCTCACTGATTGCCTTTCCCTCAAAGCTGACGGAGCTGATGGCCGTAACCTCCGCCTCCGGATGGCTCAGCAGCAGCCGCACCAGCTCAGAGCCGGCGTAGCCGGTGGCTCCGACAATTCCCGCATGTATCATAAATAAATCCCTCTTATCTATCGTTTGAATTTTGTGTAGTGGGAGCAGACAGAAGCAGCACGCAGCGCCTGTCCCGCGGCCGCCAGTCAGAAGGGCTGTCGGCATGGTTCAAGCGCCCGGCTTGGGTTCATGCCAGGCGGCGCATAGGGCGGCCGCCCTTTATGGTTTTCGTCCGCGCGCCTTTTATCAGCTTTCAGAGGCGGCATCCTCCCGAAGCAGGCCTCGCACCCGCTTTACCTGAGCCAGCACGCTTTCCCTCGCAGGTCCTCCCAGCACGCTTCTGCCGTTGACGCAGTTTTCTAAAGAAATGGCCTCATAGACGCCCTGGTCAAAGGCCTCGCATACCGTTTGATATTCCTCCATCGGCAGAGTTTCCAGGGTTTCCCCCAGTTCAATGCACCGGGCGACCAGAGTTCCGGTGGCTTTATACGCATCCCGGAAGGGTAAGCCCTTTTTTACCAGATAGTCGGCGCAGTCGGTGGCGTTGATGAACCCTCCGGCCGCTGCCTTCCGCATATTCTCAGGAAGCACCTTCATGGTGGCCAGCATCGGGGTAAAGGCGGTCAGGCACATCTTCACCGTTTCCACGCTGTCAAAAATAGCCTCCTTGTCTTCCTGCATATCCTTATTATAGGCCAAAGGCAAGCCCTTCATGACCGTCAGCAAAGCAGTCAGGTTGCCAAACACCCTGCCAGATTTCCCCCGGACCAGTTCGGCGATATCAGGGTTTTTCTTTTGGGGCATGATGCTGGAGCCGGTGGAAAAGGCGTCATCCAGCTCTACAAATTTAAATTCCCACGAGCACCAGAGGATGATTTCCTCAGAGAACCGGGACAGATGCACCATTACGATGGATAAGGCCGCAGCCAGCTCCATGCAGAAATCCCGGTCGGAAACCCCATCTAGACTGTTGCGCATAGTATCGGAAAATCCTAGAAGCCGGGTGGTGACAGTCCGGTCAATGGGATAGGTGGTAGAAGCCAAAGCGCCTGACCCCAGCGGATTGACATTCATACGCTTTACCGCGTCCTGAAGCCTGCTCAAATCCCGAAGGAACATCTCGGCGTAAGCCATCAGATGGTGGCCAAAGGTGATGGGCTGGGCGCGCTGCAGGTGGGTATAGCCAGGCATTACCGTGCCGGCGCAGGCTTCGGCCTGGACGCAGATAGTCTCAGTCAGTTCTTTGATCTGTTCCAGCAGGCCCTGGGCCTCCTCTCTCAGATAGAGCCGGATATCCAGCGCCACCTGGTCGTTCCGGCTTCTGGCGGTATGCAGCCGTTTACCAGTATCTCCCAGCCGGCGGGTCAATTCACCTTCCATGAAAGTGTGAATATCTTCCTGGGTCATGTCGATTTCCAGCGTCCCGGACTGTAGATCCTTTAAAATCCCTTCCAGCCCTTGGCAGATTGCGTCAGCCTCGCTTTTGTCAATGACTCCGCACTGTCCCAGCATGGTAGCGTGGGCGATAGAGCCCTCGATATCCTGCCGCGCCATTTTACAGTCAAAAGAGATAGAGGAATTAAAATCATTGGTTTTTTGATCCAGTTCCTTTTGGAACCGTCCTGTCCATAACGGCAAATTGATTCACCCTTTCCCCAGGCTGAGCCTGGACTCATTTCGCGCTCGAGGGTTGGCGGTATCCATTGGCCTTCTCCCGCGCGCCGCTGTCTGTTCGCTTCCTTCAGCTGTTTCCACTAGGCTGAGCCTGGACTCATTTCGCGCTCGGGGGGGTGGCGGTATCCATTGGCCTTCTCCCATGCGCTGCAGTCTGTTCGCTTCCTTCAGCTGTTTTCCCAGGCTGAACCTGGACTCATTTCGCGCTCAGGGGTTAGCGGTACCCATTAGCTTTCTCCCACGCACCGCAGTCTGTTCGCTTCCTTCAGCTGTTTCCCCAGGCTGAGCCTGGACACGCTTCGCGCTCGGGGGGTTGGAGATAACTCCCAGTTTTCTACCGCAAACCCATCAAGAAGCAATCTCGCTTTCCACCCCCAAAAGCCAAGGCTTACCTCATAATCACGAATAGGGCGGACAGCGTCCGCCCTGAATCCTGGATAAATTTATTGCTGCTGATTTTTGGCCTTCTTCATCGCCTGAACCTTGATTGGCAAGCCAAACAGATTGATGAAGCCGGCGGAATCCGCCTGATTATAAACCTCATCCTCGTCGAAGGTAGCAATCTCCTCATCGTACAAGGAATAAGGGGAAGTAACGCCCGCATCGATGATATTTCCCTTGTAAAGCTTCAGCTTAACATCGCCGGTTACAGTCTCCTGAGTGGAATCCACAAAAGCGGAAAGGGCTTCCCTTAAAGGAGTAAACCACTGGCCGTAGTAAACCAACTCCGCGAACCGGAGGGCTACTCCTTGCTTATAATGGTAGGTGTCCCTGTCGAGGCAGATTTCCTCCAGCTTGTTGTGGGCGTGATACAAAATGGTTCCGCCGGGAGTTTCATAAACGCCGCGGCTCTTCATCCCTACCAGCCGGTTTTCCACCATATCGGCGATGCCGATACCGTTGGCGCCGCCCAGCTCATTGAGCTTTTTCACGATGGAAACGCCATCCATTTTCTCGCCGTCAATGGCGGTTGGAACGCCCTTTTCAAAGTGCAGGGTCACGTAGGTAGCCTTGTCGGGAGCCTTCATGGGAGAAACGCCCAATTCCAGGATCTCGTCATATTTCGGCTCGTTGGCCGGATCCTCCAGATCCAGGCCCTCATGGGAAAGGTGCCAGATATTCTTATCCTTAGAGTAGTTGGTTTCTCTTGTAATATTTAAGGGAATGTTGTGGGCTTCAGCGTATTCAATTTCTTCCTCACGGCTCTTCAGATTCCAGATTCTCCAGGGAGCGATGATCTTCATTTCCGGAGCGAAAGCCTTAATAGCCAGCTCAAACCGCACCTGGTCGTTTCCTTTTCCAGTGCAGCCGTGGCAGATTGCGTCGGCGCCTTCCGCTTTGGCGATTTCTACAATTCTTTTGGCGATAATCGGACGGGCGAAGGAGGTGCCCAGCAAATATTTGTTTTCATAAACAGCGCCAGCCTTAACGGTGGGAAAAATGAAATCCTCCACAAACACCTGGTTCAAATCCTCGATGTACAGCTTGGAGGCTCCTGTCTTTTTCGCTTTTTCCTCCAGCCCAGAAAGCTCCTTACCCTGGCCGACATCGGCGGCAACGGCGATGACCTCGCAGTTGTTGTAATTCTCCTTCAGCCACGGAATGATAATCGAGGTGTCCAATCCGCCGGAATACGCCAGCACTACTTTTTTGATCTCTGCCATTTTAACCAACTCCCAAAATATTTTTATTATGGCTGATGTTTTCATTCAACGATTCCTATTATACACCCTTTATGCAAAAAATCAAGAGTTTTGTGCATAAATATTCATGCAATTGGAATTTGGTGACATTTCCACAAAATCGAAAGAAAAATCGTCTCCGCTCTTATTTTTTATGATATTAAAATGATGCCTCTTTCATATCCGCCGCAAAGGCTACATGCATATAAATAAATTTAAATGTTATAAAAACACTTTTTTCCGCCCAAAATCAGCAGAAAACGCGAAGCTTTTGTGGTACCATAATCTTCTAATTTATGGTAGCATAATCTTCTAATTTATGATATCATAAAATTGTAAAGAGAAAAAAACCAGCAGGCTATTATTTTATAAAGGAGAGATTGCTATGTCTTTTCAAGAAATCAATGTCCGTGAGTTTTCCATGAATCCCTTTAAGATGATCGGGGACCAGTGGATGCTGGTCACTGCCGGCGATCAAATTAAGTACAACACTATGACCGCCAGCTGGGGCGGCATAGGCGTCATGTGGGACAAAAACGTGGCGGTAACGGTAATCCGTCCCCAGCGCTACACCAAAGAATTTGTAGAATCCCACGACTGCTTCACCCTGAGCTTTTACCCTAAAGAATACAAAAAGGCGCTTTCCCTCTGCGGCAGCAAATCCGGCCGGGAGATCGATAAGGCGGAGAAGACAGGCCTGATTCCTGTTTTCGACCAGGCCGCTCCGTACTTTGAACAGGCCAGCCTGGTGCTGGTATGCAAAAAGCTGTACACCCAGCTGATGGATCCGGCCGGGTTTGTAGACAAAGCCCTGGACAGCCGGTGGTATCCGGATAAGGATTATCACAAAATGTTCGTAGGAGAAGTCATCAAGGTGCTGGTGAAGGAATGAGCCGCGCCGTCATCGTCACCGGGGCTTCTCATGGGATCGGCCGGGCCGCCGCTGTTCTGTTTGCCAGAAAAGGCTATTCCACGGTGATCAATTACCATCATTCGGAATCAGAGGCTCTCTCTCTAGCCCGTTCCCTCACGCAGGAGGGCTGCTCCGTTCTCGCAGTACAGGCGGATGTTTCCGACCCTGTCCAGGTAAAGGAGCTGTTTCAAAGGACAGAGGCGGCTTTCGGCGGGCTGGAAATTCTAGTAAACAACGCCGGGATTTCTCAGACGGGCCTGTTCACCGACTGCACACCCCGGCAGTGGGACCAGGTCTTCGGCGTTAATGTCAAAGGGGCTTTTTTGTGCAGCCAGCAGGCAGCGTCCCTGTTTCTCAGGGAGCACCGGGGAAAAATCGTCAATGTCAGTTCGATTTGGGGAATCACCGGCGCCTCCTGTGAGGCGGTGTATTCCGCCAGCAAGGCGGCTCTCATCGGCCTGACCAAATCCCTGGCTAAGGAGCTGGGACCCTCTGGCATTCAGGTAAACTGTGTGGCTCCGGGCGTGGTGGATACTAAAATGAACGCCGGCCTCACTCCAGAGGAGCTTCAGGCACTCCGGGACGAAACCCCTCTGGGCGTCATCGGCACCTCGGAGGACATCGCCCAGGCCATCTGGTTTTTAGCTTCTCCGGAAAGCGATTTTATTACCGGCCAGGTGCTCAGTCCCAACGGCGGTTTCCTGATTTGACCGCCTGCGCCGTGTTTAGTCCGGCCGCTTGAAACAGCCTTTGAGATTCCTTGAAAATCCCGGCTGTAAAAAAGCCGCCGTCAGAACAGGTGTCGGGAGGCTGCGAATCCTATTATTTTTTGTTTCGCCGCAATGTTTTTTATGGAACCGCGCCGTATCTGTAATCGTTAGAATGACGGCACGGCGCGGTTCATTTTTTACTGTGCCTTACGAAAAATTTTTGATGGCAAAAATTCGTAACGGGCTGCTTAATTTTGGAGAAAACCGTTTCTTTTCCTAAACCACTTAAAAATCATCCTGTTGTAAAAACCTCCGGCTGGGCCGGAGGTTTTTCTAAATCGCTTAAAAAGCGGCTCCACGCCGCACGTTTAAAATATTGCTTTTTAATCCGCTGCCAGATCCCTTGATTTTGCCCGCCGCTCTCCGTCCCAGTCTTTTCCGGCAGTTTTTATGGCAGTGAAACCTTCAGATGCATATGCTCTCGGGCCTGATGCCATTTGACCGGATAGCCCGCGCCATGGGAGCAGAAAACCGAATCCGGGGTGTATTCCAAGTCCGCCTCCGGGTCATAGGAAAACCGGGCTGCCAGCTCCTCCTGGTTCTGGCACGGCTCATAACCGTCGAACCGGAAGCTGAACATCCCTTTTCCTTTGGTAAATGCCGCCAGCTCCCGGCTGTAATTTATAAAACCCGCCGCCGGCCCTCGTCCATTTACCGTCACTCGGTTTTCCTGCTGCCGCGGAGGCTCAAAGACTCCCTGCAGCCGCTGGATATCGGATAAAATTCTTCCCAGCTGCCTGCTGTCCGCCTGAATCCGGAAAGCGTACCAGGGCTCCAGCAAAATACTTTCCGCCTGCATCAGCCCCTGGCGCAGAGCCCGGTAGACGGCTTCCCGAAAGTCTCCGCCCTCGGTGTGTTTTTCATGCGCTTTCCCCGCCAAAAGAGTTACCCTTACATCGGTGAGAGGGGCGCCGATCAGCACGCCCCTCAATTCCCGCTCAAAGACATGGGTTCGGATCAGGTTCTGATAGCTGCGGTCAAGCTGGTCGAAAGGACATTTGCTTTCAAAGGTGATCCCGGAGCCTCTTTTTCCGGGAGAAAGAGCCAGATGCACCTCCGCGTAATGGCGGAGCGGCTCGAAATGGCCGCAGCCAAGCACTGTGTTTCCAATGGTTTCCCGGTAAGAAACCTGACATTCCCCGAACCGTATTTTCCGCCGGAATCTCTCCGCCATCAGCTCCTGAAGGATTTCCAGCTGTACCGTCCCCAAAATATGCACCCGGATTTCCTCCAGCCGTTCCTCCCAGGAAACATTCAGCAGCGGCTCCTCCGCCTCCAATAGTTTAAATTCTTCCAGCACGGTTTTCGCCGGCACTCCTTCTCCGTATTCCACCTTTGCCGTTAAAGCCGGAGTGGTTTCCAGCCTCGGACGGCAGGGAGCTTCCCCGATCTGCTCGCCCGGCTTGACCGTCAGGCCGGTTACTCCGCACAGAGACCCGGCCGCCGCCGTTTTTCCAGTCTGGAATTTCAAACCCTGATAATGCCGCAGCTCGTCGATTTTCTGCGGCCCATCCAGAGTAGCGACCTCGTCCTTTACCGTTAACGCACCGGACAGAACCTTTAAAAAGCTGACCCGGTTTCCCTTTTCGTCGTGACGCACCTGGTACACTCTTCCGCAAAAGGGCTCGTCCCTTTTTGCCTCATATTCCGTTTTCGTCAGCCGGTCCATCTGCTCTAAGAACTCTATCACGCCCTGGTCATTCAGCGCGCTGCCGGAAAAACAGGGAAACACCCGGCGGCTCCGAATCAGCTCCGCCGTCCTGCCGTACCACAGCTTTTCGTCATAGCCGGTCTCCAAGTAGCATTCCAGCAAATTCTCATCCAGGGCCGCCAGGTCCTCCGCCGCAGCCTCCAGCCCTTCCGCCGGAAACCAGTAAATATCCGGCGAAAGCTGTTCCCGGAGCTCCGCCAGAGATTTTTCTCCGTCCGCCCCCGGCTGATCCATTTTATTCAGGAAGAAAAATACCGGGATCTGATTTTTTTCCAACAGCCGCCAGAGGGTCGCCGTATGCCCCTGAACCCCATCGGCGGCGCTCACCACCAAAACGGCATAGTCCAGCACCCCCAGAGTCCGTTCCATTTCCCCGGCGAAGTCTGCGTGTCCCGGCGTGTCTACCAGGTAATATTGGTTTTCTCCCAGAGAAAAGGCCGCCTGCCCGGAAAACACAGTGATGCCCCGCTGCTTCTCAACGGCGTCGGCGTCTAGAAAGGAATCCCGGTGGTCTACCCGTCCCTTTGCACGGATTGCCTTTCCATGGTACAGAACCGCCTCGGACAAAGTGGTTTTCCCTGCGTCTACATGCGCTAAAATTCCAATTGTTTTTCTCATTCCTCTTCCTCCCGGCCGTCTCCTGGATTTCTCCAGCTTTCTCTTGCCCATATATTCATTATAAAAGAACCGGCCCGCCTTTGCAACGGCGCTTCGGAAGGGCAGCCGTTCCCAACGGGCACGCGGCCCGGACTTCCGGCGCGCGTTCCTTGAGTATATTTGGCGGCCTCCATCGAGGCCCGTCCCTCCAAATCCGCGGCACATTCTCCTCAAGGCGGCTTTCTCTGCCAGCCTTTGCCAAGCTGTTCTTCCGCTGACTGTGCGACCGGGGCGTTTCCATGGAAAACGGTAAGGGAGCCGTACCCTTTCCCGCTGTTTTGTGGTATGATAACAAGGTATAATAACAGCTGGAAATGGGGAATGTTATGAAACCGCAAGACGAATTTGGAAGCTCCTTTGAAACGGCAAAGGAATTGCCGGAGACCTCTTGGAAACGGAAGGCCATTCAGGCCGCCTCCTCACAGGCGGAGCCTATCCGGAAGTCCGGCGGTTTCCAAGGCTCCGCCCTTCCAACGCCTGTGGAGCTGCGGGAGAAGCTGGAAGCTTTTCTATTATCATTGGGCGTCAGCGACGTGGGCTTTTCCAAGCCGGAAGCCGAGGGCCTGGAGAAAACGCCCTATGCCGTTACCCTGGTGGTTCGGCTGTCCAACGCCATTGTGGATGAAATCGAAGGAGAGCCCACTTTGACCTATTTTAGTCATTACCGGGCGGTAAACGCATTCTTGGATCAATGCCTGCTGAAGGCCGGATTGTTTTTGGACCGGGCCGGCTATCAGTATATCACTGTGGCCGCCAGTCAAAGCATGAATCAAAAGGGCTGGAACTATCAGGGCAGATTTTCCCATAAGCAGGCGGCCTGCGCCGCCGGCCTGGGCGTCATAGGAAAAAGCTCCTTATTTCTCCATCATCGGTTTGGCCCCCGCGTCCGGCTGGCCACATTATTCACCGACTGCCCCTTTCCTGTGGAAAACGCGCTTCCAGCCTCTCTCTGCGGCAGCTGCCGCAAATGTGTGGATTCCTGTCCCAGCGGCGCGATTCTCGGCCCGGAATGGGTCCCTGGTATGCCTCGGAAGCTGCTTTTCGATCCGGAAAAATGCAGCCAGCATATGAAGCGCCAGTACCAGCATATTGGCCGCGGGGCTGTATGCGGCATATGCATGAGGGTCTGTCCCCGTTATGAAAGGTCCGTGATCCGCTGGGAATAGTCCCGCCGGACGAAGCTGCCGTCCGCAGCGCTTTAATAGCCGGGTAAAAGGCTTATCCCCATGGCTGATAGGAAAAAGAGAAGCCTCAGCGGCCGAAAGATGAAAAAGGGACGGAATGGATTCCGTCCCTTTTTCTATTTTGCCAGAGCTTCCTCCCACTGTCCCTGCCGGAAGCCTGCCAGAACAAAGCCTTCCCCAATCAGCAGCGGACGTTTGACCAGCATACCATCCTCGGCCAGCAGTCTGATTTTTTCCTGCTGGGTTAATCCTGGCAAAACCGCCTTCAGGTTCTTCTCCCGGTAGAGCATTCCAGAGGTATTAAAAAATTTTTCCGCCGGAAGCCCGCTTTGGCAAATCCACTGAGCCAGCTCCTCTTGCGTGGGATTTTCCTCCTTAATATTTCTTTCCTGAAACGGGATGCCCTTTTCCTGCAAAAATTTTCTAGCCTTAGCGCAGGTGGAGCATTTGGGATAGCAAATAAATAAAGCTTCCATGATCCGGCCTCCTAAACCCTTAAAGTCTTTCATTTATCATACCACAGCCGCATATGCCTTGGAAAGAGGAATAACGCGAGGTGTGCCTATGGGTATTTTAAGGAAGCTTTGCCATTCCACCCGATGGAAAGCGGTATTTTTTATACTATCAGTATTAATTTGTGTTGTTTCAACTTTTTTCTATGCTTTTTCCCACCCATTTTCTCAAAGCTCCGACAGCGTTTGGAACCGGTTGAACCAAATTCAGGAGGAATACCCGCCTGGCAGCAGCTTCACCGGCGCATACCGGGGCGCCACCCAATGCTTTGGCTTTGCAGGCTATGTCTTTCACGCCCTTTATGGCTGCGATATGCCAAACAGCTATTATCGGGATACCTGGTATCAGCTGGATGGAACGGAAAACCTATCCGTGGTAGGACAGCTCACCCAAAAAAATATAAGCAAAACGGCCTTGGAACGCCTGCTGTCCCAAGGCCGGCCTGGGGATATTATTCAATACGGCACGCCCCATTATCCCCACACCATGGTGTTTCTTCAAACAATCACCGGAGGTTTCACGGTTTATGACTGCAATTACGACAGACAGTGTACGGTGATGGTACGGCAGGTTTCCTATGAAGCCCTGGCCGCTGAAATCGGTTCTTCCTCCGCACAATGCGGCCTTACCTTATATCGGGCGAATCTCAAAGAATGATTTTGCGTGATTGTTTTTGTTTCTGACTATTTTGTTCTGGAATAAAGATTTTATACAAACCTTTCGGACAATTGTGGACGCCTGATCCTGTAAATGGTATCATCATTACAGAAATGATCTGAAGGAGGAAGCCGGCATGGAGAAACGAATTTTAGCCTTTGATTTCGGCGCTTCCAGCGGGCGGGCAATGCTCAGCCGCTTTGAGGGGAACCAATTAAAGGCGGAGGAAATCCACCGTTTCAGCAATGACCCCGTCGTATTAAACGGGGTTCTTTACTGGGACATCGTGCGTATGATGTTTGAGATCAAAAGGAGCATCTCTCTGGCCTTAGCCAAGGGGGGCTTTGACGCCATCGGCATCGACACCTGGGGAGTGGATTTCGGCCTTCTTGACCGCAGGGGCAATCTGATGCAAAATCCGGTTCACTACCGGGATCCTCACACCGTCGGCGTGCCCGAGCAGGTATTTAAAATCATCCCCAAAGAGGAGATTTACAAAAAAACTGGGATTCAGCTCATGCGCTTCAACACCTTGTACCAATTATATTATCTGGCGCGGGAGGAGCCTGCTCTGCTGACCCAAGCCGATCAGTTTCTTCTGATGCCGGATTTAATGGCCTATTTTCTCACCGGAGAAAAAAAGTGTGAGGTGACCAACGCCTCTACCACAAACCTATACAATCCCACCCTGAAAAGCTGGGATTTCCAGCTTTGCCGGACTCTGGGGATTCCTACCGAGATTTTCCCGCCGATTATTTCCACTGGAGAAATTTACGGCAATCTTCTTCCGGAAATCTGTGAGGAGCTGAGCTGTCCCAGCGTACCTGTGGTAGCGGTCGCAACTCACGACACCGCCTCGGCGGTGTTCAACTGTCCCGCTAAGGAAAAGGATTTTGTCTACATCAGCTGCGGTACCTGGAGCCTGTTCGGCACTGAGCTCGGCAAGCCGATTATGAGTGAAAAAGCGATAGCCGCCAACTTTACCAACGAGATCGGCTATCATCACAGCGTACGGTTTTTAAAGAACATTATGGGCCTTTGGCTGATCCAGGAATCCCGTCGGCAGTGGATGCGGGAGGGAAGCGAGGTTGGCTTCGACGTTCTGGAAAACGAGGCCCTGGAATCCCGGCCTTTCCAGTGCTATATTGATACCGACGCGCCCCAGTTTGAGACTCCCGGCAATCTTCCCCGCCGGATCCAGGAGTACTGCGAACGTACAGGGCAGACCGTGCCTCAAACCCGCGGCGAGATCATGAGATGCATTTATCAAAGCATCGCCATGCGTTATAAATATACCTTTGAGACCCTTTCTTCCGTCACTGGAAAAAAATATAAGACCATCCATATGTTTGGCGGCGGCATCAAGGACACTCTGCTGTGCAAGATGACCGCCAGCGCCTGCGGCGTTCCGGTATATGCCGGGCCGGTGGAAGCTACCGTAATGGGAAATATCGGCGTCGCCTGTCTGGCCCTGGGAGAAATCAGGGATCATAAGGAAGCCCGGAAAATCATCCGGGAGTCCAACGATATTAAGGTTTACCAGCCTCTCCAGCGGGAGGAATGGCAGGAGGCCTACGGGGATTTTTTAAAGGCCGCCGGCTTGAAAGGATAGCCGAGCCGCCCTTTGGAAAAGCACGGCAAAAGGGTTTAGTCCTGCATAGCCGCAGAAAAAACGTCAGTCCGCGAGATAAATTTCACAGAAAAAACGCCGCTGAAAACCAGCGGCATTTTTATGTTTTATTTTTCAAAAGACTTTTCAAAGGGAAATACACCGCTCTCTTATGGGCAGTTAAGCATCCTTTAAAAAATATAGGAAGCGGAAACCCTTTTGGCATCCGCACAGCGGCGTGAAAAAGCTCCTTTCAGCGGTAAAAAGCCGTGCCGGAAAAACAGAGTGGAGACCGGTGAAAAATGGGGTTCTTTTTCTCAGCGCAAAAAGCCCAAAGGCTCTTCATTTCGATCCCCTATGACTCTTGTCCTAAGACGCTGTCTGGTCATTTCTCAGGCCCTTTGGCGGCCAGGGGGATATAGACGCTATTTTTTCTGTGAGGATTTCGGGTTCTGATCAGAGGAAGCGGTCCAAAGCTCGGGCAAAATTGTGATGCCCCCTGACAGCAGATAAGTTCCAAGGAGCGCGGAAATTGGGGGCATTGGGGCAAAGACAGGAAATAGCACCAGCAAAACGCCTACTAAAAAATTGACGATTGCCCCAGCGAACAGCCAGCCTCTGGCCCTATCGTCTTTTCTCTGAAAGGAAAAGGCCATCATGAAATGGTTAATTCCCATAGATACCGACAGCACTGCCAGCACAATACAGCAGATAAAAGACATCATTCCCTCCGCCGCTTCGGCTGACTGGAACATCCACACCAGCAGCACCGCCGCACTGAGTAAAAAACAAGCCACTCCTCCCAGAAGTAAAAATTTGCTTTTATGTTCAGAGCCGATATAACGCGCCACCATTACGGCGCCGTAAATGGCTAAACAGCCAAACGCCAGATACTGAACCCCGACCAGAGTGCTTAAAGGTGTCAAAAAGCACAGAATACCCAATACCAGCATTACCAGCATCAGGGCCATGGAAAGGACCTTTTCCCGGGGGCGCCTTGATTTCTTCTGCATCGCGGATCCTTCTTTTCCTTATAATTATTCTTGTAATCACCTTTTAGTATACCTAAATATCCCTAAGAAATCAATATTTTTTTGTACTTTTCTTCTAAACTCGTAAAATTTTTCACAAAATTCATCTCTAACAGCAAAATGATTTTTATATCATTTCATCTTTCCGCTCTTTTGTGAGTTATAGCTTCGGCTCATCAGTTAAATTTGTCTTTGCCTGCTTTTGGGAGGACATAAATTTTATGAAGGCAAAGCCGAAACGGGTATTTTATACCTGTTCACCGGCGGTCTTTTCAGTATTGGCTGGATCATTGATTCATCAGTATTTTGTGTAAGCCCAATCCATATTACGTATATTAAGCAGCAACCGTTTTTATCAATACAGAAACAAGCCGGGGAGGTTCTTTCGGGCAAGAACCTCCCCGGCTTGTTTTTTATTTCATTTGGTTGAAAAACAAATTCTATGGCAGCGGCGTTGCCCTGGCAGGCAGCTGGATTTCCGCCAGGCTTTCATCAAAGTGCGGCCAGCGCCTTGTAGCAATCCTTCAGCTGAGGATACAGGCCGCAGTAAACACGGTAAAACTCCTCATAGCGGCCTGTGTTCTCCGGAATCGGGGCCTGGGCGGGATTGGTTTTAACCACCTTGCGGCAAGCTTCCGCCACGCTGGGATAAATTCCCGCGCCTACGCCCGCCAGAATCGCCACGCCGAGAGCGGGGCCCTCCTTGGAAACCACCGTTTTTACCGGCAGATTGTAAACATCAGCCATCATCTGGCGCCACATGGGGCTGCTTCCGCCGCCTCCGCAGGCCAGCATCTCGCTGGAGACCACACCCATCCCTCGAAGAATATCCAGGCATTCCCGCTGGGAGTAGATAACGCCTTCCATCACAGCCCGGAGCATATCGTACTTAGTGTGCATAGCGGACAGCCCAAAGAATACGCCGCGGCAGTCGGAATCCAGCTTGGGAGAGCGCTCTCCCATCAGATAAGGCAGGTAAACCAAACGGTTGGCGCCGATGGGCGCGCGTTCAGCCTGGCGGTCCATCAGGTAATAGGGATCGACCCCCATGCCTTTCGCGGTCTGCATTTCCTCCAGGAAGAAATTATCCCGGAACCACTTCAGGGAAAGGCCCGCCGCCAGCGTGCAGCTCATGACCGTCCAGCAGCCAGGCACTGCGGAACAGAAGGTGTGAACCCTGCCCTGGGGATCGATCGTCACCTTATCGGAATGTGCGAACACCACGCCTGAGGTGCCGATGGTGGTAAAGGCCTTTCCTTCTTCCACCACGCCGGTTCCTACCGCCGCGGCGGCGTTGTCACCGGCGCCGCCAACCACCGGCGTGCCCGCCGCCAATCCGGTCAGCTTCGCGGCCTCCTCGGTGATATAGCCGGTAATCTCCGGAGACTCATACACCTTAGCCAGCATACTCTTGTCAATATCCAGCTTTTCCAGAACCTCGTCGGACCAGCAGCGGTTGGGGATATCCAAAAGCTGCATCCCTGATGCGTCGGAAACCTCTGTGGCAAATTCTCCGGTCAGCATGTAACGGACATAATCCTTCGGCAGAAGGATGTGCCGGCATTTCGCATAAATTTCCGGCTCGTGGTTTCTGACCCACAGAATCTTCGACGCGGTAAAGCCAGGCAGAGCAGGGTTAGCGGTGATCTCAATCAGCCGCTTGGCTCCAACCCGTTCTGTGATTTCCTCACATTCCCGGGCGGTGCGCTGGTCGCACCAAATAATGGATCTTCTCAAAACGCTTCCATTTTCGTCCAGCATGACAAGGCCGTGCATCTGGCCGGAAATTCCCATACCCTTGATATCCTTAGAATCTACGCCGGAATCCTCAATTACCTTTTTTGTGGTCCGCATGGTGGCGTCCCACCAGTCCTCCGGCGCCTGCTCTGCCCAGCCGTTTTTCGGCTGATACATAGGATATTCTACCGTAGCGCTGGAAATCACGGTTCCCTCTGTATCAAACAGCACGGTTTTGGTCCCAGAGGTTCCTAAATCCACACCAATTAAATAATTCATGAAATCGTCTCCTTTATAATAAATTGTTAAATACCTACTTTTCATCGTCCAGCAGTTGAATCCTTATCACTTCCTGAAGCTGCGCTGGATAAGATTCTAAAACATAACCATCAAAAGTAACCGCTATGATATCGCCGGCATCTAAATCAGACAATCCGATCGCCGTTCCCCGCCATAATAACGCCGTTTCCCCAGTGGCTGAAAAAGTGAATTCCCCTCTGTAATTAAGATCATTCACAGCCAGCCCTTTCACCAAAAAACGGTCGGCTTCCCTTTCACGAATCTCCGCGTAAAAGGTTTGCTGATCAGCCGCCTGCGCCGCTCCCATATTTTCAACGCTGTCATAAGCCGTTTTGTATCCGATAAAATACCCGGCTGCCAGCAGAAAAACCGCCGCGATTCCCATCAGGACAGCCCTGAATCCCTTTTTCATGGCATATCCTCCTCTCTGGTCAGTGATCCGTGGTAAAATCTGCCGCCCTGGATTTTAGGAGCAGCCGAGCGGTGAAAAACGCCGGATGGGAAAGCTACAGATTTTCCCCGATTTTTATCACCGTATGGGTAAAATACTCTGCCTTCGGCACAGTTCCATCCACCAGATAATAAAACAGATGGTTGATGGCGTCATAGCCTTGCCGAAAGGACTCCTGGCACAGCAGCACATCGATGCTGCCCTCTTTCATCAACCGCTTATTTTCCTTATTGTCGTCGAAGGCGATAACAGTCACCCGTTTTTTCCTTTCCAACTCCTCCAGCGCTCTGCATACACCGGGAGCGCTGCCTGAGGTGGTGATATAAATATAATTGATCTCCGGATGCTCCTGAAGCACCCTTTTAGTGGCCTCATAGGCCACCTCGCTGTCATCCTGGGTCACCTGGACATCCACCAGAGTGTAAGCCGTTTCCTTCTCCTTCATCACCTGAGCGAATCCCTCGATCCGGAGATGGTGGCTGTGAATATTGCTGGAGCCCGCCACCACAAAAAGGCTCACCGGCCCCTTGGCCATCAGGGAAAGCAAGCCCCCAGCGGTTCTGCCGCCGGCCAGATAATTGCTGCCGATATAAAACAGCCGGTTCACATGAGGCAGGTCAATGTTGATTGCCGCCACCGGAACGCCCTCGGCCGCCGTTTGGTTTAGAAGAGCTGTGATTTCAGGAGTTTCTATCGTTGCTACGCACAGGGCCGACACATTCTCCGCCAAGAGCTCCCTCAGCGCGGCAAGATGGATCTCCGGATCATAGCCGCGCACTTCTTTCAGCCGCAAGGAAACTCCAAAATCAGAGAGCTCCCGCTCCGCCCTGAAAAATCCCCGAATCACGTCGTGGAAAAAGGTGATTTTATCACTGGGCAGCAGGCAGCCTATGGTCACGGGCTTTTTTCTGGCGGCCAAAATCCTGCCCGCCCGGTTGGGAAAATATCCCATCTCCTCCACAGCCTGCTCGACCCTGGCGGCTACCTCTTCGCTGACGCCGCCCCGGTGGTTGATCACCCGGTCAACCGTGCCCCTGGATACTCCAACCGCCGCCGCGATATCTTTAATGGTCACCGCCATAGTATCGCCTCGTTTTCTTCAAGATCGGTTTTTATATAAACTCATGATACCCTGATTTCATATCGCTGTCAAGATAAATCGTGTTCGAGCACAACCTAGAAAAATTCTACAGCCTGTCAAGGGGGCGTCCCAGATACTCCTCAGCTTTGGATTCCCTCGTGCCCGCAGCCTTACCGCCTCTGAAGCTAATGCTTTTTCAAAGGCTCCCAGCCCTCGGATTACCTAAATCGGTGGGACGAGCTTTTCCTTGCAAGGCGCTTAAAAGCTTTTACCTGCGCTGCCGGCGGCGTTTCCTGCCAGGCAAGCCGCCGTCTCAGCGGCAGCTTCTTTGCCGTCAAAAAATCCTGCCTGCGGCCGGCTCACTTAGTGTCCAATCCCACCAGCCGAAAAAGCGGAAAGCTTTTATGACGTGCCCCCCAGAAATGGCCGGACCGCCTCCAGCTGTCTATATCATAAAAAGAGCCGCGTGGCTAACGCACGCGGCTCTTATGAATATGGCCTCTCGCCTTCCCTCCGGCCAGACAAGCATAAAACAGCTGGGAATTTCATGGGATCAAGCCGTTTATCTGGTTACGTTGCGCAGCCAAACCCTGGTTTTATACCGCCAGGTCGTCAGCGGAATCTTGATGATTTCATCGCTCAGCAGCAGCACGTAAACCCACTCCACGCTCCAGTGGAACACAAACGCCGCGATGGCGCCAAATAAAATGGAGCAGCCCCACATAGTCACCACATCCAGAACCAAGCCGAAACGAGTGTCTCCGCCCGCCCGGAAGATTCCCACAACCATAGTGGTATTATAAGCCTGCGCGACTACAAAATAGGCCATAATGAACATCATGGTGGAAAGATAACCTTGGGCTGTGGGGGTTAACGTCATGACCTGCAAAACAATAGGCCGGGCAATCAGCACTACCAGCGCCCCCGCTAATCCGGCCACGATGGAAAGCTTTACAAACCGGGTGCCGTATTTCTGGGCCTCCTCGTAGTTATCCTCGCCGATAGCCTTGCCGATGAGCACCGCCGCGGCGGCCGCGATGCCAAAGGATACCACCGTAGCCAGCTGACGGGTCACCTGGGCTACCGAATTAGCGGCCACCGCCGCCTGGCCCATGTGGCCGATTACCACAGCGATCACCGAACAGCCCGTGCCCCACATCAGCTCGTTTAGGGTGACCGGAATGGCATACCGGATAAAGTCCTGGAATAAGAGCTTATCTCTTACAAACAAATCCCTTAGCTTAAAGTTCAAAATAGATTTGGTCTTGGCGTAAACCACCACGATCAAAAGCTCCACGATTCTAGCCACCAGCGTGCCGATCGCCGCGCCGACGATACCCATCTGCGGGAAGCCTAAGAGTCCGAAAATCAGGATTCCATTGATGATAATATTGACGATCAAAGACACCGAGTAGGTAACGGTAGCAATCACCACCCGCTCCACACTCCGCATGACGTTTAAGTACACATGGGTAACAGCACAGGTAAGATAGGAAAAGGAGACAATTCTCAGATATTTGACGCCCTCGTCGATCACCGGCTGCTCCGGTGTGAAAATAGACATAACCTGGGCAGGAAAGATCTGCACCGCCAGCAGAAAAATCACCGAAACGATAATGGAAAAGCGAAAGGCGATTCCCATAACCTTTTCGATGGTTCTCATATCCTTTTTTCCCCAGTATTGGGCAGTAAGCACCGCCGCGCCGGAGGTAAGGCCGAAAAGGAACAATGTCAGGACAAACTGCACCTGTCCCGCCAGGGAGGATCCGGAAAGGACGGTTTCCCCGACCCTGCCCAGCATGACCACGTCGGCGGAGGTCACGGCTACGTTAATCAGATTCTGCAAGGCGATTGGGAGCACCAAAGCGCCTACTGTTTTGTAAAAGTTTTTGGTTTCCAGCTTCATAAAAATTACCGGCGCAAAAGCGCTCCTTTCTGAATAGTACGTGATAATTATTATAGCAAAAAGCGGCCCGATAATCAAGGAGATTATCAAACATTTTCTTTACGCTTTCTTAACGAAAATAAAGAGCATTTTTTATGAAAAAGATCCGGCGTCAGGCCGAGGCTTTTCCGAATCGCTTTACCCTTCCAGCAGAGCAACGCTCTCTCAAGCCCGCGGGAAGTAAAGATTGCGAACGGCTGCAGCCGGCGGCAGCGCTTCCCCACCAATCGTTTCAGTGGGAATATCATTTCCCCCCGAAATAATTGATGGAACCCGCCTCCTAAAGAGGCGGGTTCCATCTTTGCTTAGGTTTTAGAACGCCTCACTGGGCGTCCTTTTTTGCCTTCTTTTTCTTCATCACGATCAGAAGCACTGCCGCGCCGGCTGCGAGAAGAAGAACTCCGCCGCCCGCGATCCACCAGCCGATGCTGTTGGAGGAGCCTCCCTGGTTACCGGGGCCGGGTGCGAGAGGAACTTCCTCGTCGTCAATGGTCACTTCCGAGGCCTCAGAGGAATTAGAGGAGCTGGAAGACTGGCTGCTTGCATCATCATCCGTGCCAGGTGCCAGCGGTACCGGCTCATCGTCGATGGTCACTTCACCTCCGGGAGTCGCTACGATGGTCTCCCCGTCAGGAGTGACAACAACTGTATTATCCTCAGGGGTTACCTCTACAATGGTATCCTCGTTAGCAGTGTCATTCACATTGCGGTAAAAGAAAACATAAGCGTGGCGCGTAGAATAGAATTCATGAGCAATCGAAGCGGACTGCCCGCCCAGCATCACATAATTCTCGCCGCCTGCCGTGTAGTTTTCAGGGGCGGTAACCGTCAGCTGACTGTCATAACTGGCGGTAACGGTAGTGGTATAGAGTACTCTGCCCTCTGTCACGTCAAAATAACGGATGGTCACCGGATAGCTTTGAGCTTCCGCGCCTTTTTCGCTGTAATAGATCTCATAAATCCGCTTGGAATCTTCAAAAGCATGGACTATCTGCCTGCTTTGGCCGGCTGCCGCCACATATTCAACGCCGTTGACAGTGATCTCCGAATCGGCTGTAAATCTGGCGGTTTCATTTAGCCCAACATGCACGCTGTCGGTCTTTAAGGTCAGGCCGGTGAGTGCGTCCACATAGCGCACGCTGATGTCATAAGGCTTGGTCGCTTTGCTCTCCTCATACTTCACGGTGTAGAGCCTGGTGCTGTCATTATAATTATGGCTGATCACGGAAGGCTCGCCCGCCGCCTTAGTATACAAAGTGCCATCGGCGGTCATATATTCATTGGCCACCTGGAAAGTCGCGGTAGAACCGGACTGCACCGTCACACTGCTGGACTTGAGCAAAGCTCCGGATATCGTCTGGTACTGCACACGGAACAGGTATGGGCGGGTGCTTTCCTCGGTTACCAGCTGGTACCGGAAGACATACTCCTGGACGCCTTTATTATAATCATGGGAAACTGACGCGGACTGTCCCGCCATCAGAGTGTAGCTGCGGCCGTTGGAGGTATAGCTCTGGGGCGCGGTGAAGCTGCCCGCAGAATTGGGCTGTACCTGAAAGCTTGCGCTTCCGATCTGATTGCCGTACTGATCCACATAAAGAACCGGACAGGTGATCGGCTGCTTCTGCTGGTGCTGATAAGTATAGACAATCTCAGTGGTATTGGATTGATAGGAAAATTCCTTGTACTCCGGGCCGCTGATCAGATAGGTTTCTCCGGAAAGCTGTAAGGACGAAGGCGCCGTATGGGAAACACCGCCGGAAATCGTGTTATACTCGGTAGCGCCGCCCAGTCGGTTTCCGCTTTGATCCTGATACACCACATTAACGCTGTAGGTATTCAGGCTGGCTAGGGATTTAATTTCCCCGTCGCAGTAGACCATCAGCTTCACGCCGGTCATGTCGGGATCAGCGCAATTCACAACCGCGGAACCATTGGCGGCGATCGTCACTGGCGTCCACCCGGTATTATATTCCTCAGTCTGCCACTGCACCTCAATCTGCCGGTTCGTCTGATTATCGATTCTGAATTTTTGGGCGGTAGCGCTGTCGGACACTAAACCAGTAATCGAAATGTCATCCGCTCCTGCCGCGAACGTTTGCAGGCCTCCCGCAAACATCGCAATAATCAGTGAGAAAACGACGGTAAGGGCTGTAATTTTCTTTCTCACCTTGCTCACTCCTTCATCTTGGGTACGAATAGATTTCATCGTCAGTTATTGATCTTACAACTACATCATACAGATGACATATCACAAGCGCGTCATATTTTTTGATAAAATCGGATTTTATTAAAAAATCTTTTCACCTGGGGCCTACGCCCGCTTTTCCCAGGAAAAATTCGAGAGGAAGCCACCTCAAAAGCTCAAGATCAAAACGCCCGGCAGAAAAACTGCCGGGCGTTTCTAACCTTCCTCTCCTTTTCTAGCGTGAAAGGAAGCCGCAATCATTCGTGTTTTCCGGTTCTCCTTTTCCGGGATAAAGTGACGCCAAAGGCCACCGCTCCAAAAGCGGATACACCAGCCAGGAGCATCCAGGCCGCCTCAGCGAAGCGGTCGCCTGTAGAAACCCCGCCGCCAGGAGCGGCCGCAGTGGTTCCGCCGGAGCCTAACACCACGCCGCAGTCCCAGGTCATATCGAAGCCGCCCTCGTTTAAGTAGAACGGCCTTCCGGCATACCACCCGTCCTCCAGCTGGTATCTGCCGTCAGAATCCAGAGCAGCGTCGCCCTGGTTCACCAGGGTAATGGTATAAGGCTCAAGAATCTGGAACTTCACCCGGTAATAGCCCTCGGACAGCTCGTCAAACCGGTAGTAGCCTTTTTCATTGGTCGTGGTCTCGCCTGCCTGGATCCACTGGGTATCGTCGGAAACGTCACCGGAGGGACTATACTCCAGAACCACACGGATGCCTTCCAGTCCGGTATCCTCTTCGTCCTGGATGCCATTTCGGTTGGTATCCAGCCACACATAGTCTCCCACACTTCCGCTGGTAACCACGATGCCCGCGTCAATGGTCATATCACGCTGGCCGTAACCAATGCTGATCACGTCTGAGGGATAACCCCAGCCCTCCAGATAGAAGCCCTGGACATTGGAGTCTGCAGCTCTGTCGGAGCCTGCGTAGGGAACGGTGGCCACACTGCCTCCGGGCAGATCAAAGCACACACGGTACTGGCAATCCACATCCGGGCCGCCCTTCAGGCTCTCAAACACATAGTAGCCTTTTTCGTTGGTCGTTGTGGTGTCGACCTTTTTCCAAATACTGGAACCGCCTTCCCGCATTTGCAGATAAACGGTCACATTCTGCACCGGCTCCTCGCCCGCGTCTTGAATTCCATTCTTGTTAGCATCCAGCCACACATAATCGCCGATCGCACCGTACAATCTGGCGCCGCCGTCATTATGGAGGCTGATAGAGTTGGCCGGCAGGCGGATGGTCTGGGTATAGCCGCTGTTTAAATCGGGAGCGGTCTCAAACACGTCGGAATCCAGAGCATCGTCGCCGCCGATATTAGGCAGAACAGCCTGATAGCCCTCAGGATACTCAAACAGCACCTGATATTCGCCCTCCAGCAGGTACTCGAACAGGTACTCGCCGTTTTCGTCCACCACAGCGGTAGCGATGGGCTGTTCTTCCCGCACATTGTCAATCACACGGTACAAGGACACCTTAGTGCCGGTCAGCGGGATGCCCAAATCCTGAACATCGTTATAGTTCCGGTCGTCGTAGGCATAGCCGCCCAGAGCGCTGTAATACACCAGGCCGGCGTCCCAGGTCAGATCCGTCTGCTGATAATCCAGGGGAATCACGTCGGTACGCATGATCCGGTCGTTGCCGTCCACTGCATTCTTCGCGTCGGAGTCGGCGGTTTCAGGGTGGTCGCCGGCGCCCTGGTTCGCTGTGGTAAAGCCGTACTGGTACAGTCCCAGGTCATTCCGCAGGGAGGTGATGTCAAATTCCACCACATACCGTCCCTTAGTCAGGTTGTCAAAGAAATAATAGCCGTCCTTGCCCTCCTGAGCGGCGGTAACGGTTTCCGCCAGCGGTGCATCGGATACCTTACCGCTGTCATCCACCGTGTAAAGCCTTACCCTGACGCCGTTGACGCCTGGCTCATCCGGATCCTGTATGCCGTCACGGTTCAAATCGATCCACACATAGTCGCCTAACGCCGCGGGGATTACAAAGCCCGCATCGATGGTCATATCCCTCTGGCCCTCCAGGCGGCTGGTATCGGGATTGCTCACAACGCCCAGCCGCAGGATTTCAGACCGGCCGTTCCGGTCGATGTTGGAATCCACGGCGGTATCCCCGCCCTCATACTGCCTGGTAGGCACATAAACGCCGTCATCCCCGGCGGGAGGCATGTCAAATTCCACCTGGTATTGGTAAATCACGCCGCCTACATAATTACTGGGGTCATCCGGATCCCCATCCTCTTTACCGGACAGCATAATATTGCAGTCCAGATCGTCGAACAGGTAATAGCCGCTGGAATCCGTAGTGGTTTCCGTGGTTGTGGTCTGGGTGCCGTCCGCGGTGATTCTGGTGGTGATCAGTCTTACTCCCAGGCCCGCTACCGGAAGGTCTTCCGCATCCTGGATGCCGTTCTGGTTTTGATCATAAAACGCATAGTCGCCGATGGCGCCCTTCGGCAGATCCAGCACGCATTTGACCTCCTGGTTTTCCGGGCGGTCGGATAGGGCGATGGTGTCGCCGGTATTGCTGTTTCTCACCACGGAGCACATAGCGGAATTGGAAATATACTTGCCGTAGTAATCCTCAATTTCATCGGTGGCGTACTGGGGTGCGGTCATATTGACCTGCACTTCGATGTAGTCGCCGTTTGCCAAAGGCTGCGTCACCTCAACACCGATGGCCGTTACCGTGCTCAGGTCAGCCGGCGGCGTGGCGCTCCAGGTGTGAGCGGCGGATGACGTCCACGGATCGCCGTTTCTTCCGGTAGTATAAATCATGGGCAGCTCTTCCTCAGCCGTATACTGTGACCGGCTTTCGGCGGTCCAGGCGGAGGTATCATCGGTGCAGTAATAAATCCGCACAAAAGCGCTGTCAATGGGCTGGCCGTCAGAGCTCAGCACCGTGACGCTGTTCAGAGCAGGCCTTCTCTCCAGGTCGGTGGCCCGGTTGGTCACAGTGGTGTCGGTCCGGTCGGTCAGGGTATCTCCCGCGAAGGGCAGGATATCGACCACTCTGGTAGAAACCGCCTTGTCATCGGAGCCGTTGCTGACCCGGATCTTATAATCAATGGAACCGCCCGGCGCCGTATGGCCCAGCTCGGAGTAGTTCTTATAACGGTCGTCGTATTCGCCCTTCACCTGCTTGTAAATGCTCAGGCTGCTGTTTTGTCCTACGACAATGTTCGCGTAGTTATTCACATACTCGCTGCCGCCGTTGCCGAGAATCTCATCCAGGTCCTCGTCTTCCTTAAAGGAGCCGCCGTCTCCGGTAATGACCGGAGCGTAGCTGACGCCGTACTGGTTTTCTACGGACTGGGGAATCTCATAGGAGCTTCCCAGGAACGCGGGACACCACAGGGTATCCGCCTGGCTGTTGGGGTCGATATGGGCCGAGAACCGGATCACAATCCGCTCTCCGGGCTTCAGCTCCACATCCGGGAAGGTCATCGTCACCTTCTGGGTATCCTGCTCCAGCTCAATCAGCTCGCCGCCGCTGCCAACTCTGGTGGCCTTCACCGTATCGATGGAGAACAGATCCGGGGTCAGCGGCGTTCCCACCGTGTTGCCGTCCTCGTCCTCCCACATTCTCATGATGACAAATTGGGAATCCCCTTCCACAAAGTCATTCAGCGTGGTGCCGACCGGCAGGTCAAAGCTGAGAATCGGCTCCCTGAAGTTATCAGTTTGAGACTCGTTCTTCGCGGTGACAACAAAGGTGACGTCGCTGTTCGGCGCGTAGGTGGTCTGGGTTCCTTCCGGCTTCACCGTCAGGCTGACAGGAATCCGGATGCTTTCGATCAGGGGCAGCGTGGCTTCCACAGTGTTGGAAGCCCGGCCGTCGGTGACAGGCACGTCTCTGCCCTCCTCATCCTTTTGAACAAAGGTATACTCGTAAGCCGCAGTGTTGGTGATTTTGGTGATCTCATGGAGGCTGGCGTCAGAGGGACGCTGGGCGAAGGTCACCTCGAAATCGATGCCGTTGGCTACGAAATGCTCATCCACGCCGGTATAAACCACCCGGAACGCCATCGCTTCCAGTCCGGCGGGAATCGAAACGGTCGCGCCATCCGCTCCCAGGCTTTGGACGTTTTCAATGGCGCCGTTGGGCACATCCCGCCAGGTGGATTCGTCATCGCTTCCAAGGTCAGCCGCCGGCTGGTATTGAACCTTAGCGCTCACCGGCTTGGAAGCATCCGGGACTGTCACATCCAAATCAGGATCGGTCTGGGCGTTATAGGCGCTGTAGACCCTCACCCAGTTCACCCGGTAAGCGTCATCCCTGGTGGCTTCCGTCTTATATTCGCCCTGCTCCTGATACTGCATTTGGATATCCTGGTCGGTAACCACCAGCCGGGAGGCCGCCAGCTCGTTCTCACCCTTGGCGTAATCTCTCAGTGTGAAGGAGGTGGTAAACTTCTCCTCCAGAAGGCTCTTGTCAGCGGTATCATCCGTAATCCCTTTCAGGATCTCAGTATTGAACATGACGATATCCGTCTTGAACTTATTGGTAAAGGATGCGTTGTTGTGAACACCCAGTTTTTCGATTTCAGACAACTCCTGTACCGGTTTCACTGTCACGATCTTCTGGGTCTCATAATACCGTTCATCCAGGCTATAGCCGTCGGGCGCCTTCAGCTCTTTCACCAGATATCGGGTTCCGGCGTCCTCCGCCGGCAGCAGATCGGACACACCCGCGCCGTTTTCGTCGGTGGTGATGATACCGCCCACCTGCTGGCCCTGAACATCGCCCGGCTCAAGCTGGTATACGGCGAACTGGGCGCCTTGCAGCCCCGTTCCGTTTTCGTCAGCCTTTTTAATGAGGATGCGGCCGCTGTCGGACTCATTGGTCAGCACGCCGCCGTTCATGTTCCCGGCGGTTTCAGGCCGGTAGGTAACCGTAGGATCGTTCTGGTTAGCGGGAATCACCGCCTCATACCAGGTATCGTCCAGGGAGTAGCCGTCGGGGGCCTGAGTTTCCCGGATATAATAGGTTCCGGCATCTAAGCCTTCCCAGCGGTAAACGCCGTTTTTCACGTTGGTCACCGGGTCTCCGACAGGCTGCTTATTCTCATCGTACAACTGGAATACCGCCGTATTCAGAACCGGGCTGCCGTTTTGGCTGTCACCCTTCTTAGTAAACTCCAGATTTCCCTTGGCCTGGTTAATGACCTTGGTGGCCTCTGTTTCATCCAGATTGGTGATCTGCTTGGCGGTTACGGTAAAGGTAATGGGTGTGGAATCCAGAGTATATCCGTCGGGAGCCTTGGTTTCCACAATGGTGTAGGTTCCCGCATCCAGGTCGGCGGACTCAAAGGTACCGTCCAGGCGCACCCGGAAGGTGTCCACCAGCTTGCCGGGGTCGGCCTGATCCCCTTCGTACAGGGCGAATTCCGCCCGCTGGCTGTCGCTGGTGACCGTCAGCGGAGTTTTGCCGTCGCCCATGAATTTGGTAAAGGTGAACCGGCCCTTATTCGGGTAGTTGACGATGTAATTATCGCCGGTGTAGGTTTCGTCGGTTTCTCCCTTAACCACCGTAATCTTTTGCAGCTGGGTGCCCTGGACGAAATCAGCGGGCACCTGCTCCTTCAGCATATAGTCGCCGGGCTCCAGGCCGGTGAAGAGGATTTCACCGTCTTCGTCGGTTTCCTTGGTCGCGACCAGCTCGCCCAGTCCGTCAGGCTGAGACACGTCGTAGCGGTGAAGCTCAAATGTAACGTCCTCTAAGGGCAGCGCCAGAATATGCTGGGCGTCCGGGTTTTCCCAGTTGGCCTTCTTCTCCAGGCGGATGGCGCCAAGGGGGTCGTTGCTGATGCGCACCTCGGCGGCGCCGGTGTTGCCGGTGGTCACCGGGTAGAAGTAATCCTCCTTGCCGGCCTCAAAGGTGTAGCCGGTAGGCGGAGTGACCTCTTTCACATAATAGGTGGTGTTGGGCTGCAGATTGACAAACTCAATGGTTTCCTTGCCGGTAACCGTTTGCAGCACCTGGCCGCCCTGATCCTCCGGCTTATCCCAAAGCTCAAACTTCGCGGCCTTCATGGCTTCGCCGGAAATGGAACCGTTTGTCTTGGAATCGACCTTGACCACCTTCACCGTCTGGATCTTGGTGTTCTCAATGACGATATCTTCGCCATCCTTCTGAGAAGTAATCTGATTCGCCGCTACGGTATAGGGGCCGTAAATGGTCTCGGTATTGTCGAAATAGCCGCTGGGGGTATTCAGCTCCTTCAGGTAATAGTCTCCCGCAGGCAGCAGATCGGACAGCGCTGTGCCGGTATCCGCCGCTGTGGTCATTTCGCCCACTTTCGTGGAAGCGGTGCTGTCGGAGTAGATCCCGAACTTCACCCCGCTCAGCTTGGTCTGGTCGGCGGCGTCCTGCTTCACAATTTGCAGCTTTCCGTAGGCAGTGGTGTTCAAAAGCTCGGTTTTCGCCGTGTTCAGGTCGGCGGGATCGTAGAACCGGGTGGTTTTTTGACCGGCTTCAATGGTCACCGCCACCACCATGCCGGCTTTAAAGCCGTTGGCCTCATTGGCGGTTCCCACGCTGGTTTCCTTGAGCCAGTAATCGCCGGCGTCCAGATTGGTCATGGAAATCAAGCCGTTTGCCCCGGTAGTCACCGTTTTCAGAGCCGTGCCGGCGCAGTCGGCTTCCGGGTCGCCGGTCTCGTTCCGGTAAAGCTTAAAGGTCACGCCGGACAGCGGATCCTTCTCGCCCAGGATATCCCCCGTCTTGGTCAGCTCCAGGGAGCCCTGCTTCTGGTTCTCAATCACAATGGGATCGGGCGTGGCATCCTTGTCAGCCAAGGGGTAATATACGCCGTTAATCTTATTGTCCCCGCCGGTAATCCGGTTGGGCTCGATGACAAACTTGATGGGCGTCGAGTCCAGAGTATATCCGGACTGGACGCTGGTCTCCACCAGCTGGTACTCGCCTTCCGGCAGGAACCCGGAAATCACGTAATCCTTGGCGGGATCCGTGGTGATGGTCATGGCGTTCCCCGTGGGATAATCGGCGTAGGTTCCGTCGTTCTGCTTCTGCTGCACCTTAAAGGCGGCGGTCAGCTTTTTGCCGTTGTCCCCGGCGTCGGCGCTGATCTTTTGGATCATCACCTGGCCCCAGGCAGACTCGTTCTCAATGGGCGTGTTTTCACGGGTACAGTTGATAATCCAGCCGGCGTCGTCGGTGCGGAACACCTGGCCGTCAATCTGATCCTGGCCGTCGGAGGAAACGTATACGGAATAGTAAGGAGCCGTAGCCGGGTCAAAGTCCACGTACTCCGGCGCTTCAGCCT